>ERZ795030.314-NODE-314-length-77876-cov-8.144254_pt1 | contig 77876 bp, 35 predicted proteins | sample MGYA00375122_ERZ795030 | MGnify/ENA primary metagenome ERZ795030 (study PRJEB30165, sample SAMN05720146) | activated sludge metagenome | isolation source: anaerobic digester from wastewater treatment plant | place: Japan | collected 2015-04-20 ... | reverse complement strand
AACACCTGCCGAATGCTTCAAGCAGTGGCAGGAGCAAAACAACAACCAAAACCCTAGGAAATTCTACTTACAGACTGTAGGATAAATGGGGAGAGCGCAGGTCCAGGTCCAGGATACCCCCTTCCTTGACCTGGATGAACCCTTGTCCCAACGCTTTGCTTATCATTTCAGAGGCGCGCTTACCGGTACAATGGAGAGGCGCGATTCTACGGATGCCGAGCTGTTGCAACTCATCGATAATACGTTTGTTGTTTTCATCCGTATTGTCTTTAAGATGAAACCCGCCGATAAGCCAATTTACATCTATCTTGAAGTGCTCCCTGGTAGCCATCACGATATTTACAACTCCGGGATGCGCGCAACCGCATACAACAGCTAACCCATCGCTTGTTTTTACAACAACGGACTGCTCATGTATTCCCCGGCCTCTAGATTCACCGTAAAGCTCGCCTGCAGTATAGATATCGTCCTTAATCTGAACCGGCTCTCCTGCTTCAATAAGCTTTACTCCAAAAGAAGCGATCCTGTCTTTTATTTCCCGTTTAAACCCGGGGCAAATATAGACCGTGATATCCTGTCGATTAGGCAATAAGCACCACAATCCGGTAATATGATCCCAGTCATCATGCGATAAAACTATGTGTTTGATTTTTGCCGTATCAACTTTAAATTTGCGCATATTATCCATGAGCACACCCGGATCCCCAAAAGTATCAAACAACACATCTTCGCCTATCAGAAATGAGACACCCCATCTACGGATAAACCGCTGTAATTTGCTCGACCCTGTAGCTATGATTTTTATTTTCATAATATTAATGATGCATTGTCGCCGCAAAACACATAAACGCCACTCCGAGAATAAAAACTCCCATTGAAAGCGTAGCCTTTTTAATATCCCGCTCCTTATGCAACTCCGGTACAAGATCACAACAAGCGATATAGATAAATCCACCTGCCGCAACCGGCATAAGCAATTTCAGGAAAGCATCCGACGTATTCGCCAAGGCGTAGCCGATCACCGTACCCACAACAGCGGTGAGGGCTGAAAGAAAGTTATAAAATAACGCTTTGTTTTTACTGAATCCCCCATAAACAAGCACACCAAAGTCGCCGATCTCCTGCGGAATCTCATGCATAATAATGGCGAATGATGTAGTAATCCCGAGATTTACGTCCACCACAAAAGCGGAACCAATAATCAGACCATCTATAAAATTATGCACTCCATCCCCGACAAGATTAATATACGTGAATGTATGGATTGCGCATTCACCTTTATGGCAATGCCTCCAATGCAAATATTTCTCAAGAATAAAAAACAGAATAAACCCAACAATTACGAATAAATAAACCTCGCTATGGGGGTTATTCTCAACCGCCTCAGGTATCAAATGCAAAAATGCGCCGCCGATCAAAGCCCCTGCGGAAAAACCGATCAATAAAAGAAGAATCTTGTTGAGCACGTTCTCTTTTAAAAGCAAGCTGGCCACTCCCACAAAAGAAATCAGGCTTATAACGATACTCGCACCCAAGGCCCAGATAAAATTCATTTGATCCCCTTATTTGTTAAGCAAATAGTCCGCAATCGCCCTATAAAGAGTGCTCACAGAAAGGATTGAACAATGCAAATGATCTTCCGGCAAACCCTTCAACCTCGCAATAACCTCTCCCGCCGAAATCAGGAGAGCCTCTTTAACGGTCTTGCCATCAGCCAGTTTCGCCGCCATCGCCGCACAGGCACGGGTAGCATGACAGCCGTCGGTATAATATTTTATTTCAGTGATCTCGTTTTTGTCGATGACTAGATAAAACTCCATCGCATCACCGCAGGGGCCCTTCAAGCAAGAAGACGCAACGGGATCGTTCATCCTGCCCAAATATTTTTGGTCATTTATTAATTCAATAACCTCTTGGGGATATTCAGCGAGCGCTTCTCCCTTGTTATGTTCCACCTCACTCCTCCTGATTCTTTAAATATTCCCAAATTTTTCTCGCCTCATTACCCGCCTGACAATCCGCATATTCAACAATGGTCTTTCCAGCGACCAGCGCTTGAACAACCATCTTGTCGAAAGCGATCCTGCCGATAACCGAAACATCTCTTGCCCGGCAAAACGCCTCGATCTTTTCGGTCATTACAGGATTCAAGTCGTACTTATTCACTACCAGCTTGACCGGAATATCAAAATGCCTAGCTGCGTCCATAACACGCTCAGCGTCATGGTGACCTGAAAGGGTGGGCTCGGTCACAACAACAGCGAGATCCACTCCCGAAAGCGAAGCGATTACGGGGCATCCGATCCCCGGAGGACCGTCAATGATCACGTAGTCCGCCCGTTTCTCTTCGGCGAGTTCTTTAGCGGTTTGCCGAACTTTCGCAACAAGCTTTCCGGAGTTTTCCTCTGCGATTCCGAGTTTGGCGTGGACAAACGGCCCATAGCGCGTTTCAGACACGAACCAGCTTCCGGCCGTGTTCTCTTTCATCGTGATCGCATTCACGGGACACACGCGGGCGCACAACCAACACCCTTCGCAGGCGACCGGATCCGCCACAAATTCCTCGCTGATCGCCTTGAAACGGCAGGCAGCCACACATTGACCGCAACGCGTGCAAGCGGCCGGATTAATTTCGGCAACAAATCCGCTCCTGAACGAATGGCTCTCTTTGACAGTCGGGTGCAATAAAAGATGAAGATTCGCGGCATCCACATCACAATCCGCCATCACCTTGTTCTCCGCCAAAGCCGCAAACGCGCCGGTGAGCATGGTCTTCCCCGTACCACCTTTCCCGCTAATCACAACGATCTGTTTCATACAACCGCCCTCGAGGTCCCGAGAATGACCTTGAGCATCCCCATGAATTTTTCCCGGTATTCCGGAAAATGTTCGATGAGCGGGGTTCCCACGGAATAGAGTTCCGCGATTTTTCGTTCGAAAGGAATCTTGAGCAAAACCGGGACAGGATTCGTTTTAAAAAAAAGATTCGATTTTGAATCGTTCCGCTCCCACCGGTTAATGACAATACCGTGGGGAATGCCGAGTTTTTGGACGGTTTTGATCGCAACCTGCAAATCATTCATCCCGAACGGGGTGGGTTCCGTGACCAAAACACAAAAATCGCTCCCCTTAACCGCGGTGACCATCGGGCAAGATGTACCCGGAGGCGCATCGATGATGACCGTGGAATCCCGGTCAATATGAGATTTAACCTGGCGGATCAGCGGAGGTGCCATGGTTTCGCCGACATTCAGTTTACCCTGAACGAAGCGAATCCCCTCTCTTTCCCCGGTTTCAATCTCCCCGATCGGGCGATCCACTTCACGAATCGCATGTTGCGGGCAGAGCATTTCGCAGGCCCCGCAACTGTGGCACATCCCCGGAAAGAAAAGCACTTTTTGGGGAAGAACCGCCAGCGCGTGATAGGCGCAAACCTCACTGCATTTTCCGCAAAAATCACATTTATGATAATCAATCTCCGGAATCCTGACCGTCGCCGGTTTCCGTTCCGTGATCTTCGCTTTCAGGAAAAGTTGAGCATTGGGCTCTTCAACATCACAGTCGAGAAGTTGGCAATTCCCGAGGGCAAGCGCCAGATTGACCGCGACCGTTGTTTTGCCGGTTCCACCCTTACCGCTGGCTATTGAAATAATCATCGCCATTTCCCGGAAATGCAGGTCTGCCGGAAGCGACTCACGTGCGTCGTCTTCAGTTTAATTCCCTGTTTAGTGAGATAGTCTGCGGCCTGCGATGGCGCGATCACACCGCAGTCGTGCACGCCGCCTCCCAAAGCGTGAATCTTGTCCATGGTCCTGAATCCCTCTTCCGTAAAATCACTGATGCTCAACTCACCTTTCGGCTTCAGAACGCGGCCGAGTTCGTCAAACGCCTTGCAGGGGACTGGCAAGGGGTGGACAAGGTTGACGGAAAAGATTTTGCTGAAGGATCCATCCGGGAAGCTTAGCCTTTCTCCGTTTTCGACACGGAAATCGGCAAACTTTTCTAACCCGTAAAACTCCGGATAGCTTTTCGCGGCTTTGCTTTCGTCTTCTGAAATATCGAAGCTGGTGAGCGCGACGGCCCGACGGGCCAGTGCGGCATCCCTTGCCCGGTCCATTTTGTAGCCGAATTTGATGAACAGCTCCTTCCGCTCAAGAATATGCCGGATGATGTCGGGCAAAACAGCGACCGTTCCTTTGCATTCCCGAAACGAACACGGATCAGTTTCCATCAGCAATCGCCCTGGCGGGTCAACGGGCGGCGCAAGGACCGCAGCCCCCGCATCGTTCGTCGGCAACGCCTTTGCCATCGACAGGCCTGACCCCCTGAACGGGAAAAACCGCAAGGTATGTCCCGTGACCGTTACACTTTGAAGCGCCTGTTTTGATCACAGATTATTCATTCCTGTCTTTTCTGTAATCAAGCAGAAATCTCCCGGATCTCTCCGGCCCGGAAGCGCCGAAGCGCTTCCGAAACGACCCCGGATATACCCGTATAGACTTTGATACCCGCGGATTGAAGCACATTGGAGGCGTTTGGCCCGACACTCCCCGTCAAAACAACTGAAACCCCCTTGGAAACCATCATTTGTCCCGCCCGAACCCCGGCTCCCCCGGAACTTTGAGCGTTTGAATTTTCCAAAGATTCAAAATCGCCGGATTCCGAATCGAAAATCAAAAAATATTTACACCTCCCGAATCGCGGATCCAGCGCCGCATCCGGAGTTTTTCCCTCTGACGTAATCGCTACTTTCATATCAATCTCTCCCGGTTAGTGGCATCCGTCCTTGTGAGCCGCGCAGGGACTGAGTCCGCCGAGATTCTGCTTCAGGAATTCCCGGACGGCGTCCCGGGCTTTTCCTGCGTATCCAAAAACAGGCACCCCTGCTTTCGAAAACTTCATCTGCGCTCCGCCGCCCATGCCGCCTGCGATCACGTGCGTGATCTTGTGGCTCAGGATGGCATCTACGGCCTGGCAACCTCCGCCTCCGTGTTGGGCCGTATTTTGAACAATCCGTACGTTCTTTACATTCGAACCTTCAAGATCGACGAGGCCGAAGTAGCGGCATTGACCGAAGTGAGCGCAAACGTCACCCTCCAGCCCCTGGTCATCGTTGAGTGTGATTCCAATTCTCACTACGCAACCCTCCTGTTTCGCCGGGGACAGACCAAATGGTCCGTCCCCGTGAGCGTGTTTATTTTTGTTTTTTCTGCTTCTGTTCTTTTTCTAATTCGGTCAATCTTGAGCGAACGGCATCGAGCTCGCCCGAAAGACAGGCGGCCTGTTTCTTTAACAGCTCGCGCTCTTTTTTCCCGCCTATCGCAGGCTGGACCGGATACGTCCGTTGCCACCCGGTCAGCCCGGTAGCGTTGAACTGATTTCGCCACCCACGGCCCCCACGGGCACCGGTGCGTCCGATACCCCGGATTGCTCCTGCCGGTCGCCCGCAAAATCCGCGCCCTCCTCCCGTCATCGGTCCCATACCCGTGGGCCCCATTCCATTTCCTCCTGGCATGATATTCACCTCCCCTGGTTAAAATCTCGTTGAAATGATGCTATCCGATCACATTCTTTCCACGATTTCGCACATGTCCTTCACGGTCGAAAGCGAGCACACTTCAAAACCCTCCCGTTCGCGGGATTTAACACATGTTCCGCGTTCCCCCCCGCAGTCCCGCACAATCTTATTGAAAATGATTTTCATTCCTGGCTAAAAAAATATAGCTGCCTATTTTTGACACTTTTCGCAAAGACCGTAAAATTCGATCACGTGATCCGTGATCTTGAAACGGAATTTCTTCGATAAGCCGGCTTCGGTCTTTTTCAGCAGTCGCACTTCATCGTCAATAAAATCCCGATAATCCCATACGCAGTTGCAGGAAGTGCAGACCAGGTGATGGTGGTGGTCGTCACTTTCACAGCCGCGAATCAGTTCGTACCGAGCACGCCCGTCACCGAACTCATGCCGCGCAAGGACGTTCATCTCGGAAAGGAGATCCAATGTCCGATAGACCGTAACAAGCCCCACCCTCGGATATTGTTTCCGAACCGCGTCAAATACCTCTTCAGCGCTTAAGTGTCCGCCCTTCGTGCTCACGACATCCAGAATCAATTCACGCGCAACCGTCATCCGGCGGCCGCACCCCCTCAGTCGACCTGAAAACCACGGGGGCCCGCATCCATCTCTCCTTGGCATGTTCTTTTATCCTGTCTCCTTATTGAAAATCATCATCAATAATATACCTTGGGCAGACTCCTGTCAAACATTTCACAATTGCAGCAACATCATACGCGCTAATATCACAAAACATCAAAAAGAGACATTCATGGAGGGCAGGAACAAACCATGCTGTGGTACATTTATATACGCTGCGGCATAATGCTATCCAGAAACTTTCCCGTTTCCAGGAAAGATCGAATCCGCACGCCATCGCGAAAACCTGGATGAAGGGTCGAGGAGTACAGGAATCCCATCGGCCGGCCAAAAACCTTCAACAGGACTCGCATTCATTAACAGCGGGGAGATAAAAACCCGAAAACCTGTTCCCTCTTCTGGAGAAAACGGCCCATCAGCATCCTCATACTTATGAGCGCACGGTAAAGATCGGGAACATTTGGCTCAGGGTGGTCCTGAGATTCGCGGTGATATCGGCAAGCGCCCCGGGACTGCCGCGAAGATCCTTATCCGGGCAAGCGTCGGGACGAAAAATCTGGAGGTGGTATTCCGTGACCCCCATTTGACGGATCCGGCCGGCGAGCGAGACGATCTCTGTTTCGGACAAAAGGTCCGGATGGACCGTCGTGCGACACTCGAACGGGATGCCGCTCGCGATCAGGATCTCGAGACTGCGCCGACAAGGTTCCCCGCTTCCGGGGACGCCCGTGATCTTTTCATATTTTTCGAAAGGCGCCTTGATGTCCATTCCGACCCAGGCGCATAAAGGCAGAACCTCTTTCAACCGTCCGGGGAACATACCGTTCGTGTGAAGACCTGTCGCAAAACCGGATGCGGCAACCGCGCGCATCCACTCACCGACATCCGCGTGCGCGGTCGGCTCTCCGCCCGAAAACACGATCCCGTCAAGATGCCCCCGCCGGCTCTCGAGAAAGCGGAGGATTTTTTCCGGAGGCACGCGGATACCGTCCGGAGGAAACGGCCAAAGCTCCGAATTGTAGCAATACCGGCACCGCCACGCACACCCCTGAAGATAGAAAACCCCGGCCAGACGGCCGGGGAAGTCTATCGTTGTGAAGGGCGTCAGGCCACCGACGGGGATCGAGGAAAGGACCCGCCGGATACCGGGGTCACCTGGACCCGCAGCCGCAACTCCCGGATTCTCTGAAATATTTCCGCTCATAGAACTCGCCTTTTTTCCCCACATTGAACCCCGAGACAGGCCGGTGATAGCCCATCACACGGGTCCACACCTCACAGCGGGTTCGTTCTTCATCTTTTAAAACGATGCGTTCTTTCGCTTCCGCAAGGGTCATGCCACTTCCTCCTTATTGGTCTCGGTTGGTTCGACGCTCACCTGCATCGCAAGCATCTTTTCATGGATCAGTTCTTCATCACACTTGGGACAAAACTCATGCTCGCCCGCGAGATACGCGTGCTTCGGACAAATCGAAAAGGTCGGCGTGATCGTGATGTAAGGGATGCGGTAGCCCGCAAGCGCCCGCTTGACGATCTCCTTGCAAGACGCGGCCGAAGACACCCGTTCTCCCATGTAGAGGTGCAACACCGTGCCGCCCGTGTAACAGCGCTGAAGGGCCTCCTGACGCTCCAGGGCCTCGAACGGATCGTCCGTGAATCCGACCGGCAGCTGGGACGAGTTCGTGTAGTACGGACGTTCCTCGGTGCCGGCGTGAAGAATATCGGGGAAACGCTTGATATCCTCCTTCGCAAACCGGTACGTGGTCCCTTCTGCGGGCGTCGCCTCAAGGTTGTAGAGATGCCCCGTTTCCGTCTGGAATTCCGTCATCCGCGAACGGATATGATTGAGGAGCTTCAGCGCGAACCTGAAACCCGCATCCGTCGTGATGTTCTCCTTGTCAGCCGTGAAATTGCGGATACATTCGTTGATCCCGTTCACGCCGATCGTGGAGAAGTGATTACGAAGGGTCCCAAGATAACGCTTGGTGTACGGGAAAAGCCCCTGATCGATATGGCGCTGGATGATCTTGCGTTTCAGCTCGAGGCTCGTTTTCGCGAGATGGAGGAGATGATCGACGCGGTTATAGAACGCACTCTCGTCCCCTTTCGTGAGATAACCGACACGGGCGCAGTTGAGCGTTACGACCCCAAGCGAGCCCGTCTGTTCGGCTGAACCAAAGAGCCCGTTGCCGCGCTTCAAAAGCTCCCGCAGGTCAAGCTGCAGGCGGCAGCACATCGAACGGATCTGGTTCGGCTTGAGATCGGAGTTGAGGAAGTTCTGGAAGTACGGGAGCCCGTACTTGGCCGTCATCTCGAAAAGCGGCTCGCAGTTCGGATGATCCCAGTCAAAGTCCGGCGTGATGTTGTAGGTCGGGATCGGGAACGTGAAGACCCGTCCCTTCGCGTCGCCTTTCATCATCACCTCGATATAGGCCTTGTTGATCATGGCCATTTCCGCGCCGAGATCGCCGTACGTGAAATCCACCTCCTTGCCGCCCACGATCGGATGTTCCTGCCGGAGATCTTCCGGACAGACCCAGTCGAAGGTGACGTTCGTAAAAGGCGTCTGCGTCCCCCAGCGTGAAGGGACATTGAGGTTATAGATGAACTCCTGCACGCTCTGTTTCACTTTTTCATACGGAAGCTTGTCGACCCTGACGTAAGGCGCGAGATAGGTGTCGAACGACGAGAAGGCCTGCGCGCCGGCCCATTCGTTTTGAAGGGTGCCGAGAAAGTTCACCATCTGCCCGACCGCGGAGCTCAGGTGGTTCGGCGGCGCCGACTCGACCTTGTCAGGCACCCCGTTGAAACCTTCCCGGAGAAGCATCCTGAGGGACCATCCGGCGCAATAACCCGACAGCATATCGAGGTCATGAATGTGGAGATCGCCGTGCCGGTGCGCGTTGGCGACCTCTTCGGGGTAAACATGGGACAGCCAATAATTGGCGATGACCTTGCCCGAGATGTTGAGAATCATGCCGCCAAGTGAATAGCCCTGATTCGCGTTCGCGTTGACGCGCCAGTCCTGTCTGTAGAGGTATTCGTTCACGGAGGAAATAACGTCGACAACGGTTTTCTTGTCACCGCGGAGTTTCTTGCGCTGTTCGCGGTAGACGATGTAGGCGCGGGCGGTCTTGAGATGATTCGACGTGATGAGAACCTGCTCAACGATATCCTGGATCGTTTCGATATCGAGGAATCCGCGGTCGTAGCGGTTATCGATGACCTTGATAACGGAGTAGGTCAGGATCTGGGCTTCCGAGCCGTCATATTCGCCCGTGGCCTGTCCGGCCTTGAGGATGGCGTCATAAATCTCGGCACCGTTGAACGGTACGATAGAGCCGTCGCGCTTGCGAATATTGGTGATCTTTTTCGACTGGTACCCGGTCGCCATGCTCGTTCTCCCTTCAGTGAAACATATCGGCACTATCGCCAGATATTGTAGTTAACAATTGCCGCCCCACAACAGGTGGGGGATAAGCTAACAAATATTCAAAGGGTGTCAATGTGATTTATGGATTTTTTTTAAATGAGATTTAGGACTTGACGGATGAAAAAAAAGAGACGGATTTTTCGCGAGGATTATTTCGCGGGTTCGAATTTTTTCTTGATCAAATGCAGCGTGACGCACGCGATTTCGTCGATCGAAACGCGATCCGTGTTCCAGACGGCGTCATAATGGAGCGGGTCGTAAACATCTTTATGGAAAAAATCCTTCACGAGCGCGGCCTTCGCCTTGTCCTGCTCGGCGATCTTCGCGCGCGCCCAGGTTTCGTCCTTGCCGTGGGCCTTCATCATGAGAGAGATTCGCGACGAATGCGACGCGACAAGGCGGACGTGAACACCAAGCGGAAGGTCCTGCGTCAGACATGTGGAACCGCGGCCGATGATAATCGATTTTCCGTACAACGCGAGGTCCCGGATGAGCGAGAACATCCGGCGGATCACTTTCTCCTGGGCGCTCTCCCCCGTGATAAACTGGGAGATCATGTCTTCAACGGCCGACCGGTACTCGGACACAAGCATGGCTTCCGGGGAGATATTCAGATGGGGGTCCTGGGCGACCGTCTGGCAAAGCTCCTGATCGCAGATTTGCCACCCTTGAGAAAAAGCGCTGTCATTTTCTTTCTGAATCAGCTCAAGGATTTTTTCCGCGAGATTATGCCCGCCGGCACCGGTCTCACGCGAGATGGTGAGAAAAGGAAAGCGCCCTTTTTGGGGATCGATACCCTGTAAATGTTTTTCGCGATACTGGATCGTATCAATGAATGATTTGAGTTTTTCAATCTCACCCATAAATACCCCGGGACGGGAAGTTATTTCAGAATAATACGGGCATCAATCACGCCGGCGCCTTTGCCCTCGGCATAGACCATGAGCGGATTGATGTCAATTTCATCGATCTCGGGAAGATCGCAGGCGAGCTGCGAAAGCCGTTTGAGGCAGTCCTCCATCGCCGCGAAATCCGCCCGCGGTTCGCCGCGGACGCCTTCGAGCAGCTTGATGGCCCGGATGTCGCGCACCATATTGTGCGCGCTGAGTTCACGGATCGGCGCGAGACGGAAGGTCACGTCTTTGAGCGCCTCGACATAGATGCCGCCGAGACCAAACATGAGGATCGGACCGAAATGCGGGTCGCGCTTCATTCCGAGAATGACCTCCCGTCCTTTCGGAGCCATGCGTTGCATGAACACACCGTCGACCTTGGCTTTGAGCCGATCCCCGACCGCCATAATATCGCGGAACGCGGCCTTGACATCCTCGGCCGAATTCAGATTCAAACGGACACCGCCGACATCGACCTTGTGGACGATCTGCTGAGACACGACCTTCATGACGACCGGGAAGCCGATCCTGGCGGCTGACTCCAGGGCATCTTCCTGGGTCTGCACGAAGGCCCATGGGATAACCGGGAAATTATAGGCGCTGAACACCTCCATCGATTCGTTGATGGGAAGGAATTTCCGTCCCGCTTTCGCGGCGCCCTGGATCGCTCTGTTAGCCCGGTCCCGGTCGCACTCATAATGTTTAACGCCGGTGCGCGGACGATTCAGCCACTGCTGATAGCGATCCACCGCGACAAGCGCCTCCGCGGCCTCTTCCGGAAAATGATAGTGCGGGATGTTGTGTTCCCTGAGAACCTTCACGCCGGCCTCGACGTCCGCATGGCCCATGAAGCAGGTCACGATCGTCTTGTCAGATTCCTTGTCAAGATCCACGATCACCCTGGCCGTCGCCTCCGCTTCGGTCATCGCCTGCGGGGTCAGAAGCACCAGCACGCCATCGACATTCGGCTCGGCAATGACGGTCCGGAGCGCGTGTTCATAGCGATCGTGCTGAGCGTCACCGATTATGTCGATGGGATTGGAGAAGTTCGAGGTTGGCGGCAGTTTTTCCTTCAGTTTGGCCACCGTGAGAGGGCTCATTTCGGCCATCTTGAGACCCGCCCTCACGCAGGCGTCCGTCGCCATGATACCGGGACCGCCCGCGTTCGTGACGATCGCGATCCGGTTCCCTTTCAGGAGCGGCTGATTCGCGAAGACGGTCGCGAGGCCGAACATCTCGAGCGCGGAATCCATGCGCATCACACCCGACTGCGTAAACACGGCATCATAGACCTTGTCCGAGCCCATCATGGACCCCGTGTGCGAACTCGCCGCCTTGGCGCCTTCGCTCGTGCGGCCGGACTTGATAACAAGGATCGGCTTGGTCTTCGCGATCTCGCCGGTGATCTCCCGCGCCATTTCGATGAACTCGTAGCCCTTCACGATATCCTCGAGATACATGATGATGACACCGGTCTTCGGATCATCCTTGAGATAGCTCAGGACCTCGAGTTCGGTCACCCCGACCTTGTTGCCGAGACTCACGAACTTCGAGAACCCGATGTTCTTCCCGTGCGCGTAATCGAGCAGGGCCGTTCCGAGCGCGCCGCTCTGGGAAACGAAAGCGACATTGCCGGGATTCGGGATCGTGCCCGCAAAACTTGCGTTCATACTGAACGCGGGATCATTATTGATCAGCCCGAGGCAGTTCGGCCCGAGCACCGAAATCCCGTACTGGTCGGCGATGCGACGGACCTCATTTTCAAGCTTGAGTCCCTCGGCACCAATCTCGCGGAACCCCGCAGAGATGATGATTGCGGCCTTGGCGCCTTTCCGCGCGCAGGCTTCGAGCTCGGCCGGAACACCCGCGCTCGGGATGATGAAAATGGCCAGATCGATCAGCCCCGGGATATCCGCCACCGTCTGGCAACATTTGACACCAAGAATCTCGTCCGCCTTCGGGTTCACCGGATAGAGTTTCCCCTTGTACCCTGTACTTAAAAGATTCCTCAGGATGGCATGTCCCACAGCGTCCGGGCGTCGGGAGGACCCGACCACGGCGATGGTCTGCGGCTCAAACAGTGCCTTGAGATCTTTTTTTCGGGATACATTTGCGGTCGCGTCTTGGCTCATCGGAGTTCCTTCATCGGTTCAATGATCGTTGATCTCGGTTGAAATTAAGCCGCCTTCGGGAGTTCAGGCTGGGACTTTCCCGCCGCGAGGTATTCGTATAACTTCCAGCGGAAATCCACATCCTTCTGGGCAAGCTTGAAAAGTTCCTTCGCGTGTTCCGGCTTGCTCTTCGCGAGCATCTTGAAGCGGTTTTCCGCCATCAGGAACTGCTCCACGGGTATCGTCGGCGTCTTCGAATCGAGCGTGAGCGGATTCTCCCCCTTCTCGATCCTGGAGGGATCGAACCGGTAGAGCACCCACTGCCCCGAAGCGACCGCGGCCTTCTGCTCGTTCATGCCTTTGGTCATGTTAATGCCGTGCGCGATACAGTGGCTGTACGCGATAATGATCGACGGACCGTCATAAGCTTCGGCCTCCAGGATCGCCTTCAGCGCCTGCTGGTCGTTCGCGCCCATCGCGATCGATGCGACGTAGACATTGCCGTAGGTCATCGCGATCAAACCGAGATTCTTCTTCCCGGTCAATTTCCCGCCCATCGCGAATTTCGCAACCGCGGAGCGCGGCGTCGACTTCGACATCTGACCGCCGGTGTTCGAGTACACCTCGGTATCGAGCACGAGGATGTTCACGTTCTTCCCGGATGCGATCACGTGATCGAGACCGCCGAAACCGATGTCGTAGGCCCATCCGTCACCGCCCATGATCCAGACGCTCTTTTTGACGAGCGTGTCGGCAAGCGAAAGGAGCTGCGCGACGTCGGGATCAGACGAAAGGCCCGAAAGCTTTTTCTTGAGATCGGCCACGCGTTCGCGCTGCGCCTGGATCTCGGCCTCGGTCTTCTGGGAAGCGCCGAGCAGGGCGCCGACCAGATCCGCGCCGATCTTCGTTTCGAGCTTCTTGAGAAGTTCGCCCGCGAATTCCTTCTGTTTGTCGATCGCCATGCGGAAACCGAACCCGAACTCGGCGTTATCCTCAAAAAGCGAGTTCGCCCACGCGGGACCGCGGCCGTTCGCGTCCTTGGCCCACGGGGTCGTCGGCATGTTGCCGCCGTAGATCGACGAACAGCCGGTGGCGTTCGCGATTACCGCGCGGTCACCGAAAAGCTGTGAAATGAGCTTCACGTACGGCGTTTCGCCGCAACCGCCGCAAGCGCCCGAAAACTCGAACAAGGGACGCATGACCTGCTGCTGGTTGATCATCGCCGGATTCAGTTTCGTCCGGTCGAACTCCGGCAGGGAAAGAAAATGCGCCCACCTGGGCCTTTCGGCCTCGCGGAGAGGAATCTGCGGCTGCATATTGATCGCCTTCTTCGACGGGTCCGTTTTGCTCTTGGCCGGGCAGGTCTCGACACAGACACCGCAACCGGTACAATCCTCCGGGGCCACCTGGATCGTGAACTTCTGCCCCTTGAAGGCAGGCATCTTCGCGTCCGCCGACTTGAACCCCTGAGGGGCGTTCTCGAGGTGTTTCGGATCGTAGACCTTCATGCGGATGACCGCGTGAGGACAGACGATGTTGCATTTTCCGCACTGGATGCAAACCTCGGGATCCCACACGGGAATCTCGAGCGCGATGTTGCGTTTTTCGTACTGCGTCGTCGCGGTCGGATACGTTCCGTCCACCGGGAACGCGCTCACGGGAAGGTCGTCTCCGCGTCCCTCGACGATCGTTCCGAGGACTTCCTTGACGAACTTCGGCGCATCCGGCGTCACGGGCGGCAGTTTACGGACCTTGCTGTCCGCCGTCGCGGGAACCTTGACCTCATGAAGGTGCGCAAGCGTCATATCCACAGCCTGCAGATTCCGTTTCACAACCTCTTCGCCCTTTTTGCCGTAGGTCTTCTGGATCGACTTCTTGATCTCCCCGATAGCCTGCTCGCGCGGGAGAACGCCGGATATCGCGAAGAAGCAGACCTGCATGATGGTGTTGATCCTCATCCCCATCCCGCTGTCCGCCGCGACCTTGTAGGCGTCGATCACGTAGAACTTCAGTTTTTTCTCGATGATCGCCTTCTGGACCTCGAGCGGGATATTCTCCCACACCTTGTCCGCCTCCCACGGCACGTTCAGCAGGAACGTCGCGCCGGGTTTGGCGTTACGGAGCATATCGTACTTCTCGAGGAAGACCGTCTGGTGGCAGGCGATGAAATCCGCGCTGCTGATCAGGTACGGCGAGCGAATCGGTTCCGGACCAAAGCGGAGATGCGACACCGTGATCGCGCCGGATTTCTTGGAGTCGTAGACAAAGAACCCCTGCGCGTAATTGTCCGTGTTTTCACCGATGATCTTGATGGAGTTCTTGTTTGCCCCAACCGTCCCGTCCGCGCCGAGACCGTAGAACATCGCGCGCACGACCTTGTCCGATTCGATCGAATAGGAAGGATCGTACGGGAGACTCAGGTGCGTCACGTCGTCGTTGATGCCGATCGTGAAACCGTGTTTTGACTTGCCCGAAGCGAAGAAATCAAAGATCCCCTTCACCATCGCGGGCGTGAACTCCTTGGAAGAAAGGCCGTAGCGGCCGCCGAAGACCCTGGGGGTCTGCCTGAACCCGGACCAGCCGTTCTGCGAGGCCTCCTGGAGGGCGGCCACGACATCCTGAAAAAGAGGCTCGCCGATGGAACCGGGTTCCTTGGTGCGGTCGAGAACGATGAGGTTTTTCGTGGTTTCGGGAAGGAGGCTGACGAAACGTTTGACGTCGAAGGGACGGTACAGTGATACCTTGAGGCATCCGACCTTCGCGCCGTTGGCGCTCATGGCCTTGACGGTCTCTTCAACGACCTCGACACCGGAAGCCATAATAACGATGACCTGCTCCGCGTCCTTCGGTCCCGTGTACTGGAACAGGCTGTATTGACGGCCCGAGACCTTCGCGAACTTGTCCATCGCCTTCTGGACGATATCGGGGCACGCCGCGTAGAAACCATTGACCGTCTCGCGGGCCTGGAAATAGATGTCAGGGTTCTGCGCGGTCCCCCGGATCACGGGATTCTCCGGCGAAAGACCGCGGGAGCGGTGTTCCATGACCTTCTTTATATCCACCATCGAACGGATCTGGTCCTCGGAGAGGACGTTGATCTTCTGGACTTCATGAGAGGTGCGAAAACCATCGAAAAAATGAAGAAAAGGTATGCGGGATTCGAGGGTCGCGGTCTGCGCGATCATCGCGAAGTCCATCGCTTCCTGGACCGACTGCGACGCGAGCATTGCGTACCCTGTCTGGCGGACCGCCATGACGTCGGAATGGTCACCGAAGATCGAAAGCGCCTGACAGGCCAGCGACCGCGCCGTTACGTGCATTACCATCGGGATGAGTTCCCCCGCGATCTTGTACATATTCGGGATCATCAGGAGCAACCCCTGGGACGCCGTGAAGGTCGTGGTGAGGGCACCGCGCTGAAGCGCGCCGTGGACCGCGCCAGCCGCACCCCCCTCGCTCTGAAGCTCGGAAACGGACGGGATGGTCCCCCAGATGTTCTTTTTGCCTTCGGAGGCCCACTGGTCCGCCCACTCACCCATCGGAGACGAAGGTGTAATCGGGTAGATCGCGATACATTCGTTGACGCGATAGGCGACGTGCGCGACCGCTTCGTTAGCATCCATGGTGACGAATTTAGAGTTGGCCATTGTTTTCGCTCCGGATTGATTTTTTTCCAGGGTTTGAGGTGTCATGTGCGCTTTCTATGTGTTGAACACATTCCCGCATGTCATGTTTGAAGGCAGAAACCACACGTATCACTTGCTTTGCTATTCAGGTCGTTGAGAACAACTCGGGGCAAGGACATCAAGTTGTGCAAACGGAACCGCATTCTAAGCCGGATATGCTTTTTTTTCAAGGAAAAACGGCGTGCGGACTTGCATAAAGCAGGCGAATCGCCTAATATTCGGAGCCATGGAAACGGATACGATTCGTCTGCTTCAGTTCATGGTCTGCCGTGAATTCTCTGACGGACCCCGGGACTGTTACGATGCCAAAGCCTGTCTCAGTAATCTCCATGTCCCGTCCTACCCGTATCGTTTCGAAAAGATATACGCGGTCACCTGCTGGCGCAAGGACAGGAAATTCCACAAAGAGGTCCTCGAATACGGGCTCCCCGACGGCCAGCTTGTCAAAACGGCACCCATGGATATCGAACCCGTAACCTCGAGCGTCCTGTTCCGCTGGCACAAGCACGCGTTCCCGTCGGGACTCGTCATCAGGGAGGATTCCCTGCTCCACATCCGCGTGATCCTTGACTGGAAACCGCTGTGGGAAACCTACATCATGGTCGAAAAAGGAGGAACAGTGTGAATCACGAATGGCTTCCGCAACTCTGGACAACAATCCCTTTCATCGGACTGCTCCTTTCGATCGCGCTCCTGCCGCTTGTGGCCTCGAAGTTCTGGCACCATCTGAAGAACCAGGCGCTCGTCGTCGCCCTCTTTTCGGTACCCGTCATTTATCTCTGCCTCGCCAATAACCCGCACCTGCTTTATACGGGCCTCGAGCATTACGTCTCTTTCGTGATCCTCCTCGGATCGCTTTTCATCATTTCGGGCGGCATCTGCATCACGGGCGACCTCACCAGTACACCGCTCGCCAACACGCTGATGCTTGGCGCCGGAGCGGTCCTCGCGAACTTTATAGGGACCACGGGGGCCAGCATGGTCTTGATCCGGCCCCTCCTCCACGCGAACAACCACAGGAAGCATCACGTCCACATCCCCATCTTTTTCATCATGGCGGTCAGCAATATCGGCGGCCTTTTGACGCCGCTCGGTGATCCGCCGCTCTTCCTGGGATTTCTGTTAGGGGTCCCGTTTTTCTGGACGCTCCGGCTGACGCCGGCCTGGGTCATCGCGCTGGCGATCCTCCTCGCCGTTTTTTATGCGGTCGACCACTGGGCCTTCGACCATGAAACCCGCAAACAGCAAACAAAAGCCCGGTCCGATGCTCCGGTCACCCTGCGCGGCCTCCGGAATCTTTCATGCCTCGCCGCCATTATCGCGGCCACTCTCTACCTGCAAGCCCCATACCGGGAAATCGTCATGGTCCTCGCGGCGCTTTTCTCGCTCAAGATCACTCCGAAATCATACCATCAGGCTAACGGCTTCAATTTCGACCCCATCCTCGAAGTCGCGATTCTTTTCCTCGGTATTTTCATCACCATGCAGCCCGCTCTCGAGATCCTTTATCTGCGGGGCGCCGAGCTCGGCATCAAACAGCCCTGGCAGTTTTTCTGGGCCACGGGCATGTTCTCTTCTTTTCTCGACAACGCCCCCACCTACCTGACTTTCATCTCCCTCGCGCAGGGCTTGGGACTTTCGGGCCCTTACCTGAACATCCCCGAGAAACTGCTCGCCGCGATCAGTATCGGGTCGGTCTTTTTCGGGGCCATGACCTACATCGGGAACGCGCCGAATTTCATGGTGCGTTCGATCGCGCACCAACGCGGGTGGAAAATGCCGAGCTTTTTCGGCTACATGGCGTGGTCCGCGGCTATTCTGCTGCCTCTTTTCCTTCTGGTCACCCTGATCTTTTTCCGTTAAAAATCGGAGGTCGTACCCGATTTTACGCGGCCTGAGCGATCGACTCTTCGGCGCGCATTCTGAGGAATATCCGGACCACCGCGCTCGAGACCGTGAATCCGCGGCCTGAGGCGTCCATCCGGATCAGGTTCTGAAGCTCCGTCCGCTCCGCGATATTGAGCCGCTTCAGAAGCTCCGCCTTCAGCATCCCGGGGTCCTTGATCCGCTTCGAAAGATCCGCGATGTGGATCGCCGCAACGATTTTCAGGACATTCGTGAACTCTCTGACGTATGGATCAGCGACCTCTTCCGCATCCGACATCACAGGGCTGAAGATTTCATTGAGAAGATCCACCACGCTCCGGTCATCCGTGTTCATGATCATCGGGACCGCGTTCTGGGAATTCCTCGGAATAAAGGGATCGCCGAGGCGCCTGACGGAACGCGTCGCGATCTTGAGCGCCGTCAGCTGTTTCTGATAGCCGTTCAGTTGTCCGCTCACCGCCACTTCGTTGACAACCCCGCGTTGCGCCAGGACCTCCAGGAACATTTTCATAAACTCGGAATCAAATCCTTTCGCGGGAGCCCTGAGCCCGACCGTCAATGAGCTCTCATGGCCGATCAGCGAAAGCGTCTTGATGAGTTTTGCGATCTCGACCGGGACCACACGAATGATGCCGGCATCAACGTGATAGGGCGCAACCGCTTCAATACCGCTCGCGTACGCGATGATATCCGAGATCAGGATTCCGATCCCGGGAAATTCTCCGAACTTTTGTTCCATGAATTCCCTGAACGGATCCGACTGGATATATGACTTTAACGCCCCCGCCGTTTCATATTTCGCGAGCTCCGCTTCGAGTTCCCGGAAGCGAACGTCCATAGTCCCCTTTATTTCCGACATCCTCTGCTCCGCCCTTTCGCGCAGAATTCCAGATCCCGCGTCCGATCCCGACGATATGATCTGTTGCGCGATCGTGCGGCTTTCGGAACGAAACCACGGAGGCTGATCCGGCCGGATACGGAAGATCAGGCGGGGATCCAAAGGCTCCTCGGTCTCATCGGTAAAACCGCGCCTCACAAGAAAATCGCGCATGGATTCAAGATTGCCGTGGCGGCTGAAATCCTCAGGAGCAGAAAGATACCCGAGCGAGTTCATCTGCCGGCCAAGGAAAGTATTTCGGTCCGCTATCAAACCGAGCAAGGCGATGACGGCCGTTCCATACCCGCGTCCCGCAAACTCCTTTGGCCCCGGGATTCCGGCACTGCCGTGGATGCTGAAACGAAAACGCATCTGGTCCGGTTGGTAATTAAAGACCGTTAAATACCCGTGCCCCACCAACTCACCCTTCGCATTTTCAACCACGAATGGATACAGCCCCTGCTCACTGAATGCCAGCTGTCTCTCCAGAATTCTGCCCAGTCCCGTACCGGGCATCATCCGGAAAACCGTGAGTGTCACATCCCGTCCCTGAAACACCGCGGCGCGCTTCGGATCAAGATAATTCGCAAAAAAACTCGCCGCGATCGGGTCGGCGGGCTCCGAATATCCGATCTTTATGATATCGTCTCTGGCCTCGTTGGCCAGGCGCACCACTTCTGACGGATCTGAAAGCACCGTTTCCGAATAATCGGCAGAGGGCGCCGTGCGGATATATTCATCGAGCGGCTGGCCGTACACACCCCGCGTTTCGGCGCGCGCGAACGTGAGTTTTTTATCGTATCTCGAGATATTTTCGAACTGCCACCTGGAGCCACTCCACGTAATCCGGATATGTTCCCGGGAAATCCTGGCTGCCGCGAGAATGTCCGAGAGGTGTTTCAGGAGCTCCGGGCGCCGGGTTTCATCGGCAAAACCAGAGACCTTCGCGAGCGAATCGAGAATGCCGTAAGGATTCGTGACCGACCGCCCAAGGATGATGGGCCCCTTGTAGTGGGCGGGCGCGAACACGTCCCGGAAAACCGTAACCCCGTTCGCCTTGAGAGTCACCTCGAGCATATTCCCAAAGAGCACGCGAGAATAGAATTTGATCTGGAACTTCGTTTTGTTATCGCCTCCGAGCCACGGATCTCCCACAGGCTGCCCATTGTCGGGTTGGGCGGCAGACGCGAGATATTTACGCGCCCGCCCAAGCTGGGGGCTATTGGGAACCTGATCCGCCTCACCAAGGAAGATCTTTTCGAGATCATTCCAGTACGGGAACGCCAGAACGTCGAGCTTGTTGGCCGCCGCCAGAAATTCGTCTTTCCCCCGCACATCGTCGGCATGCTCGTCGATAACAGTATCGAGTCTGACCCCGAGCTGAGGCGGCAGGTCATCCACGTTCTGAGGATACGCCGGGTCGTTCATATGTTTGAGCATCCAACCCATCACGAGGGTTTCCGAGTGACGCCAAACCCGGGCATCGACGCCGACCTTATGTGTCCGGGAACTGTAGAGAAGGAACGTGCGGCCCTTCCACTGGACCAATACGATTTTCTCCGGTTCGAGAAAGGTACTCTTGCCGTCAATCACAACCCTCCGCCCCGTCGCCTTTCGTCCGGTCGCGGCCCCCTTGTCCTTGTAGATGCCAAGCACCGTCATCACTTCGGGATCGCATTTCAGCGGATTCATCCCGGGACGGTAGGCGATCACCGGCGGGTTCACCGCCGCGTCGTAAAGCACCGGCAATTTCCATGCGGGATGTTCCCGGAACATTTTGAGACGCGCAAAGTAGAGATACCTGGAGAGGCTGTTTTCAAGTGAAATGCGTTCGACATACTTCCGCGCCGGATCACCTTCCGCATCAAGGAACGCCGCATAATTCGCCATCGCCTCCAGATAAATCCGGATAAACTCTCTCAGCGGAACCGCGTCTGACGGCGAAAGCTCGCCGTGCAACAGGTGGACCAGATGCAGAAAACAGTCCGAAACGAACTCATCCCCGATCATCCATTCATGCCCGGGCCGTGCGAGCAGGCCCGCGTACTGCGGTTCCGCCCGGATCACCGTGTTCGTATCCTTCGCGATCTTTTCCAGGACCCGGCTGGCAACGCCCGGATGGTGGTAGCTCTCATTGACCAGAAGTTGACCGTCCCGCACATAAAAGGCGGGCACATCTATCGAGACATACTTGTCAGTCCCGGGCATGGTTTCTGCGTCGGGCAAAAAATCTCTCAGGTCATCCTCACCCCTATACGCATCCTGCGTGCCGGGGGTCTCATCGACCAGCCAACCCGAGTCATCGTCATCCGAGCCACCGTCATCCGAGTCACCGTCGGCAGACGTCGATTCAACACGCAGCTCCTCGACAGAATCGCTGCCGGGCTGCGGCGTCCACTTGACGGTCAGACCCGTTGTTTGGCCCTCGATGCTCGTGAACTCATAGCTCAAATCCGAAATCGTCAGGTAGAAGCCTTTATCGTCCTTGCCAAAATCAATCTGGCAATGCACCGGCGCGAGCAAAAAACCATCCCCAACACCAAAACTATTACGGTCGCCCAGACGCCCGTAGAAATGACCGATATATACGGGTCCCAGTTCTCTCCAATGAATCGAACCCTCTATCAGCTCGCCCGAAGGCGTTAGCTCGAACCGCTGAACCCCGATGCGCAGACCACGATCATCTTTCAAAAGAAACCGGTATTTGTTCTTGTTGCTTGGTGTTTCGATCACGACACCGTTTTGGGGGCGGATCCTGATCGCGGAACTTCCCACCGAAGATTTCCATTCCCGATCGCCTCCGACTTCCCGGAAGGCCGCCCTGTCCTTGTCTTCAGCGCGCGTTTCGGCGCGCGGAGGGATCGCAACGATAAGTTTGGAATGTTTGAAAACGGTCTCATAGTCCGGATAGTCCGCGGGAACATCCTGCATCAAGACCTTAAACCCCGCTTTTTCGAGATCGTACAGGACCTTTTCATCGCGGCCCGCGGCCGCGTCGCTCGCCTCGATCGTGACGAGGAGGACGCCGCTTTCGGGATCAAGATACTTCATCGCTTCCCGGGCAAGCGGTCCGGCTTCCAGGTCCCCCGATTCGCGCGCGACGAGGTTGTTCGCGAAGATCACCCGCACGGATCCGGGGCGTCTGCCGGGAAGCCCGACCGGATCCTCGGCCGAATAACGGATGATCCGGTCCCGGAAGGCCGGTTTGACGACCGTTTCGTCCCGTTCCGTCCCGAACACGTCGATCTCATTTTTATACCCCTGATCCCGCAGCCACTCATATATCGCACGGATGAAATCCCCCGCGCCTGTGTCGTAATCCCAGACCGTGAGCGCGACCGTCTCCTCGGGCAAAACACTCGCGAGGATACTCGCAAGACTCCGTGTTTCCGAGCGCCGCGCAGCAGGCTTTACACCCGCGCGTGCTTCGACCTGCCCTTTGCCGGTTTTAAATACTGCTCTTGCCTTCTTGACTCTTTCCGGAGAGATGGCTGGAGCGGCGGCGGCCGTTATTGCTGGTATAGCCAGCAGCCCGGCAACGGTTCCGGCCATGAGTATTTTTTGAATGATCCGCGGGAACGGACTCCGAAGTTCCTGCCGGCCGATGAAATCACCCAAAGTGATCTCGCCGTCGCCGAAGGGATCCATCATCAGGGATCCATCCACCGCCTCCGCGGGATTTCCCGTCTTGATGAGGGCATTCCGCAGGAATGAAAACAGGGGCAGGACATCTTCCCGCCGCTGGCCAACGCCCGGGACTAACAGCATTTCACTGAAATTGCCGGTCCAATGGTCAAAGAAGAGCAGCATTCTGACTGTTTCCGCCGGCTGCTCCTCAAAACCCGCAGCCTCCGAGAATTCCTCATGCGACATGTAGTGTTTTTTGCCGGGTTCGCCGGGCACGTTCCGGGGATCAATCACATGTCTGGGGGCAATAATGAGCTTCATTCCGTTCGGAATGAGGGTTACCAGCACCTCCGACGGGGCGGTCGTCTTCTCGTGGAATGACCTGTCCGAATTCGCAGCAGCTTTCAGAGCATTCGCGGCATCAAGAACATTCCCGGCAGACGAGATGCCGTCAATATAAAATCCTCCCATCCCGGCAAGCCGGCTTAAATCGCGACCGTCCGCCGCTCCGGCTTCATTCCGCCAAGGGATTGTTGAGCCTTCGGGCCCGGCAATGCCCGGATCCCCCAGGACGGGATTTTCCGGCGCCATCGCACTCGGGGCGCCGAGCATTGAACGGCCCGTGAGGCCGGACTCGCGGAGAACCGCCTCAACGCTCGCTTCCGTCAGCTGGTTCCTGCCTGTGAGATTCTGAATGTCCGCGGTGAATTTTGAAAGCTGACCTTCGAACCGTCGCTGCAATGAATCGAACGCTTCCGCCCTGAATTTCACGAACTCTTTTCTTATGAAATCAAGGATATCCTCTTTCGTCCGGGGCGTCAGATTTTTGGCAAATCGTTCGGCATACACGAGATTCAGGTCATCGAGGTAGCGGGTGTACCGTCCGAGGTCATCGATCCGGCCCTTCGCGGCAAGAGCGCGGATCAGATTGTCCCTCCACCGCTTGATCGTCTGGCGGAACTCCGGCTCTTTTAACGTCGCCGTCAGGCTCCTCACGGCATGCCGCATGAGAGCGTCGTAATAGGTCGTCTTTAAGTAATCTTTATAGGACAGGTCGCCCGCCATCACCGTGAAGTAATTCCCAGCGCCCGCAAGCGATGCGATCTTCGGCGTCACCACCACGTAGGATTCGCCGTTTTCCTTCAGAATACGCTCAAGACCGTTCGTGTGAAAACCTCCGGCTATGATGACAATGGACCGGGCGTTCTTGACGGCCCGGACCTTTTCGTAGAACACCCGGTCACGACGGAGCGCGGTTTGATAGAACTCAATCGCGGGCGTAAAGCGGGACCGAAGATCCGGATCATTCACGAGCCCGAGATAACTCTCGGGATCTTTCTGGTATTCGGAAAGGGTCTGATGCGTCAGCTCAAGACTCGCGAGATCCTCAAGAATGAAAAGTTTCGCGTAATGATCCGCCGTCCTGAGATCAGCCGATGTGCGCGCGAGGCTCCGCGCCACTCGGGGCAGGAACCGGTTGAGTTCATCAAAAAGTCTGCTCCCCCTGATCTCGGCAAGGGTTTGGGCATGGCCAAGAAGCCGCTTGAGTTCAGGAGTCATTTTAAGCCGTTGCCCGCGCGCTTTACCGAAGTCAACAAGATAGCCGAGCATCTCGGCGGCACTTGCCTGACCGGTGAGGAACTTCTGGTACATGATGAAAAAACTGGATTGCGCACGGACATCCATCGTCCGGCCGTATTTCTGTTTGAATTCGGCCGCGATCGTCTTCACGAGCGGCTCGAGCGATTCCTGACGCCCCGACCGCTCATAACCGAACGTCTCGATCAGCTTCGCGACCTCGGGGAAATCCGCCTTGATCTTTGCCGCAGCGGGATATCCCTGAATCGTCACGACAAGGTCCAGCAGTGAAATCCTCTCGGCGCGGAAATCAGCCCACTGGCTGAGGAACTCCGCAAGGTCTTCGGGAATCTGTCTGGATCCCGCGGCATCAAGATCCGCGCGAAATTTTGCAAGCGCGGCCAGAAGGGTGTCCTTTTCTTTCTGCGCCCGCTGAAAGGCGAGATAATTTTCGCTGTACAGGGCCCAGTCCTCAAGGCCTTCGAACTTGCCATCCTCGGGGTTCAGGATCGCCGCCGACTCGGCACCCGAAAGCTCGGCTTTGGCAAGGTAAGCGGCCATCACCTGGTTCCGGATCTTTTTATCCGGAAATGACCGAAGCAATTCGGGATCGAGGCTTCCTTGAGCCCCCTCAACGAAAAGAACATCCGCCTGCCCCCTGGACTGGAGATGGCCGATGATCTTTCTGATATTTTCCTGGGCGTCGTCAACGGCGTGCGCGTCCTGAATCAGGACGACCGTACGGCGCGTGGTGGTGGCATTTGTCAGGATCGGCGCTTTCCCGGAAGATCCCGGGCCGGGCGCTTCATACCGCGCTGAAACCGTCCCCAATTCGTCCGGGATCCGAAAATCAGCAACCGGGATCACGGGGCTGACCGCGAGCTCCGCAGCCTGTGCGCGAGCCGGAGAGGGCATGGCGACGCTTGTCACCGTGAACGACAAAAGAACAAGCAGGGCCATTCCGCGGATCGCGAAATCCCGATTTTTCCGAGTTGTTTTTGTCATAAAAAATGCCGCCTTTTTAAATCCCTGAAGCTGCTCTACAAGCATCCAAACACGGCTATTATGGAATGCAAAATTGCCGGATTTGTTTGTTATATCCCGTTGTTTTACCGCTGTCTAAATCCTGCCACACCTATACATATTACGCAAGCCCGTTAATACATTTAATTGCTGTTTCCAGACTATAATTGACTGTATTTTGCTATATTTGCTATATTTTGATAGCTATAAATTGCTATAAATAAGATTTTTTTGGCTTTGGAAGACAACGGATCAATATTCAAAATCGAAAGACAGGCGGCTGATTAAACCGACTGAATGGAACGGGATAACGGCAGGAAAAAATTCCGGTGAGAAAAACTATCTCTTTTTTTTCAGCACAGCAACAAAGGAAACGACCATCAGGACAATAATGAACGTCCAGCTAAAAATCAGGAATAGCCATCCCGAAAGTCTCATCGGGGCACCCGCTGCCGGATAAGATGCCTGCGCTGCCAGGCGACATGAACGAGAAAGACCATCAGGGCGGCGACCCCCGCCATCATGAAACGAGCAAACCAGATATACGGATAATCCTCTTTCGCGACCCTCTTCATGAGGAGGATCGCGAGCCCGTCCTGAAAGAACCAGAAAACCATGAGCGCGACGAGGTAGCCAAGCGTGACATATTTCATGATACGGATCACAATCCGTGGAAGATGAAGGTCCGCGCCGGCGTTGATCTCTTTCCAGGCCTTCTCTTCGCCGAACACCCAGATAAAAAGCACCAATTCGAGGATCGCGAACACGACCAAACTGAACGTCCCGACCCAGAAATCGATCTCATTCAGAAACCCGTGCTTGAGGAAGAAAATGACCGGAAGCGTGAAAAAGAAAGTCATGATCCCCACGACCCAGGAAGCGGTTTTTCGGGTCATCCTGAATTCTTCCTGCAGGAACGCCATGATCGGCTGCGCCAGCGCGACCGATGATGTGATCCCCGCGAGAAACAGAAGGAAGAACCAGATCGCGCCGAAGACCTGTCCGAAAGCCATCTTCTGAAAAATGATCGGGAGGGCAAAAAAACCAAGGTCAAAGGCACCGGCGGCCGCGATCATCTTCGTCTGCTCCAGCCCAAAGAACGCGAGCACCACCGGGATCGCGATCGAACCGCCGAGGATCACCTCACAGAACTCATTCGTGGAACACGTCGCGAGCCCCGACAGCACGACATCGTCTTTCGGTTTCAGATAACTCGCGTAGGTCTGGATCGCGCCAAACCCCACGCTTAGCGTGAAAAAAATCTGGCCCGTTGCCGCGAGCCATACTTTACTGTCACGCAAAATGGAGAAATCGGGGTTCCAGACAAAACCAAATCCGTTGAGAATGTTGTTTTCGGGACGCGACGGGTCCGGCGTGCCGATAAAAAGGACCCGGATGACAAGGATTACCCCGAAAACAAGGATCATCGGCATCGCAATCCGCACCAGACGCTCGATCCCCTTGTTAACGCCCAGGGAAAGGACCCACATCATTACGATATGCGTGATCATGAAGAAGAGAAAGGCCGTCGCGATCGTCGGGAAATGAGCATTCGAGACCTTCCCCTGGTACGCCGCGAGGAAGTCGGCCATACCCTGAAAATCCGTGATCCCCGCGTATTTTCCGGTGAACGAGAACACGCTGTAGGCGAGCGTCCAGGACACGATATAGTTGTAATAGAGCACGATAAGGAACGGAACGGTGATCCCGATCGCTCCGATATATTTCGCAAGGGGGTGGCGCCACAGGTAGTGAAACATTCCGGGCGTCGTACCGTGGCCGTACTTGCCGCCGAAACGTCCGATCCCCCATTCGATCCAGATCAGGGGAATCCCAAGAAGAAGGAACGCTATGAAATACGGGATCATAAAGGCGCCCCCGCCGTTCCCGGCACACTGCACGGGAAACCTGAGGAAATTTCCGATACCAACGGCATTGCCGGCCATTGCGAGGATCACGCCAAGACGTGTCCCCCATTGCTCACGGGGTTTTGCGGTATGCGAGGGCTGCGACATAGATGCGGCTATTCTATGCGACACTACCGCGAAATCAAGCGCGGAACTTTCGGAACCCGAAGATTCCGGTCAATCGGCGGCGGAACCGCTCTCCGATTCGGACCAGATGATCATCGATTGTTCATCAGGTGAAAAAAAGGCGGAGAACGGCTCGATGGGGCAAATAAAAGAATATGAACTCGGGAACATACGATATATCTTTCCGGCGAGTACGGCTTCAGCGAACCTTTCGGCTGGCAAACTTTCCCTTGATATTGGATTCGAAGAATCTGCCGTGGGAAGGAGCGGTCAGGAAATCCTCATAAATCTTCTCGGGGACGTTGTCGTACTGATAGACGGGACCGGCGATAAACTCCACCTGAAGCATACTGCGTTTGTGCTCATAACCAATCCATTCGATCTCCGTCGATAACACCATATTGTTAATCATAACGCCTCCTCACCCCGTTTGATATCCCTGTAAAACCATCCCGTTTTGATGCTTCCCGCGCCGCGTCCGTTTTCGGATTTCCGACGGCGCAAATTTCCGACACTGTAAGTAACGGTCAAAAAACGGAATTCTTGAATTTTTCTTGAAAATTCGGGTTTTTTCGGAGTCCCGCCGGAGGGTCCCGGGAAAAACGGAACCCGTTGTTAAAAGCGTCCGGAACATCCGGGACGCCTGCCTGGCACCGACCCCTTCCGGAAATCGACCGCCAGGGTCTATCCTTCCCCGTCTCATAAGGCATTTGGGGACAAAAAAAGCCCATGACCGTTTTACCGATCATGGGCTTTTGAATGCTTCGTTCTATCTTATCCGGTCAGTTCAGGCTTGCCGTTCGACCCCCCGGGCGTTCCTCAAAAACCCACGATGCGGTACCACATGGCGACAAAGCGTCGTAATGTCCGAAACGGACAGACGCCACGCCTCCGCCATGACAGTTGTCATGGGATAACGCTGCACCGCACTGAATTTATTGAGGTTACGCTTGTTCATATATTGGATTGGGGAACGATTGCGAAACGGAATGTAACAGCCATCGGGGTTTTTGTCAACTTGACGCCATAAACCACAACCGATGCATCGATCCCGGAACTTGAAGGACAACCAAGAGGCTTGAAAAGGAGTCTGGACTCCAGCCTCCCGGCCAGGAGCTGATCAATACATCCGGAGACGGCGCTTGAACTCGTTCCAGGGGAAGAATTTTCCGGGACATTCGGTGGCCGCTCCGGGAACGTCGCGGTGTCCCACGATATTACGGTCCGGTATCTGATAAAAATTTTTCAGGGTCGCGACAAGGAACACGAGATTATCCATCATGCTTGTCGGAAGATTTTCTTCGCTGTAATTGCCGACTACCGCGATCCCGATGGCCTTTTTATTCCAGTCTCCCTGCTTGGTGTGAGCGCCGTCCATCTGCTTGAGCCAGCGGGGTCCCACCTCGATCTGTCCGAGCATCTTGCCGCCCGTCCCGTTATCGATAAGGAAATCATACCCCATGCCGTTCTCCCAGCCTTTTTTCAGATGCATCGAATCGATATCGAGGGCGCTCCCCACATCCGTCGCGGTATGGTGGATTACGATATGCGTCCAGCGGGTCGTCGGGAAAAGCGGGATATTCGGACGGGGCCCGTAGGTGTTGCGAATCAGGAGCCGCTGTCCCTTCTTGACTTTGGAGGGGTCCGTGATGTTGTTATCCCTCATAATGGAACCGACGTCCTTGCCGTAGATCGTCGCAATGCGCCAAAGCCCCTCATACGGTCCCACCACGTGATAGACGTCGCGCATGCCGCTGCCGGTCGACATCGGCAAGTTCACCGTCAATGCCGTGGCAGGCCGGACATTCGGCATCACGCGCTGCGTCGGTCTGGATGTCGCGCAGCCGGAGAGAAACAAACCACTCCCGATGAGTCCCCAGAGCAAGAGGGTACGAACCCGTGAGATTGAGCGAAGACAGTCCACTTTCATTGATTCCCTTTCGGCCATATTTACGCCCAAATCGTCTTTTGCTTGAGCCATTATTTCGCATCCGCCACCCCTTTCCGGGTGGCCTGCCCCGCCAGGTCCTCCGGACGGAGATCAGATCAGGACAACGTCTTCAGATATGCCTTCAGTTTCGACCGAAAGGAACGGAGCCCCTCGAGAACATCCGTGCCAAGATCGACGACCAGTACCGGCAAACCCTTGTTCGAGGTGGCTTCATAATCTCCCATCGCCTGCGCCTTTTTGAGCTGACTGAAGCCGTATTTCTCTCCGGGGACCTTCAGGTCAATCCGATCTTTCGCGGTAAACTCGATAAAACTGCCCTGCTTCGGACCTCCCTTATAAAGCTGTCCGATGGAATGCAGATAGCGGGGTCCGAATCCCGAAAGCGCGGGCACTTTCCATCCGGAAGCGATGGTCTTCTGGAGCGTCTGCAACTCCTTCTTCGTCGCAGCCGTGCGATCCACGTACGCGAGAAGCGATAGATAACCGTCCTTGTCGAGTTTTTCGAAAAAGGCACCGAGCGTCTTCTTGTCCGCCGGTGTCAGCGCGGCCGACTTGACGCTGATCGCCATCCGGGACCTGGAGAGAGGCATCTTTTTCTGCATCGCGGACAGGATGGTCCCCGTGATGTCCTTCGACTCTTTCACGTTTGGCTCATCGTAGGGATTGATGCGCAAAAGAACGCCGGCGATGCTGGTGGCGATCTCCCATTTCAGGAACTCGCCGCCGACGTTCATGCCGTCGGCCCAGACGCAGTCGATCACAGGAAACCCCTTTAATCTGAGCTTCCTGATCCGCGACGTCCAAAGCTTCCCGTTTTCGCCTTTCTGGCGCAGGATCGCGAACACGCGATTGGCTCCGTAATGTTCATACGGGAGCAGCGGCTCGCCCGCGATCGGGATGATCCCCTTCCCCTCCTTACCCGTACTTTCCGCGATGAGCTGCTCGGCCCAATCCGCGAACGAGGCAAGCGACGGGGACGTCAGGAACGTCAGTTTGTCCTTCCCCTGGAGCGCAAGCGTTCCGAGGATGATCCCGAGCTGGATCCCCAGGTTCTTCGTCAAGTCCTTCGCCTCGCGCATATTGGCGAGCACGGATTGAGCATCCTTGACGATCTTGCGGATATCGATCCCGAGAAGGGCCGCCGGCACGAGGCCGAAGAACGAAAGCGCCGAGTAACGGCCGCCGATATCGGACGGGTTCAGGAAAAGACCCGCCAGGTTCAGGCTCCGGCCGAGCGCGGCGAACGGCGACCCGTCATCCGTCACGAACACGAACCGGTTCGCGGCCTTTTTGGCATCGCCTCTGAAGGCCTTCTTCACGGCATCAAAGAAAAATTGATACTGTGAACGGGTCTCGATCGTGGAACCGGACTTGCTGCCGACGACAAAGATCGTGCTGGCATAATTGACCGCGCGGTCGACCTTCGCGATACTCAGCGGATCGGTCGTGTCGAGTAAATGGAAACGCATTTTCGGGGCGCCGGCACACCGGTGCGAAGGCTTCGAAAGAATGAGGGACATCACCTCTGCCGCGAGGCTGGAACCGCCCATGCCGAGAAGCACAATGTCACGCACCTTCTCCGCAAAGACTTTCTCCCGAAGCAGATCAACTTCATAGAGCCGACCCGGAATCTTCTCGGCGATCTCGACCCAGCCGAGCCGGTTCAGGATCACCTTGTGGTGGGCCGGATCGTTCGTCCAGATCGTGGGGTCCTTCGCGAGCCAACGACCGTGGAGATTCTTTTGGGTCAGCTCCCGAACCGCGCTCGCGACGGTCTTTTTGATGTGTTCAGGAAGAGTGTAAGAAATCTTGACCGTTCCGGCGGAGCGGATCGAATCGAGATTCTTGTTTTCGAGGACCGCCATCAGGGATTCGAAGGCGCTGACGAATGATCGAACCCCGTCCTTCTGGAGACGGTCGCAGACCGAATGAACATCGATCCCGACGGCCCGCAACCGTTCAACGGTACCGCGAGCCTCATCGATATTCTCTTCGATCGCATCAGGACGGATCTGCCCGTGGTCCAGCAAGGCCTCCCAGGTCGCCTGGGGAAGCGTGTTCACGCTGTCCTTGCCGACGAGGTTCTCGACATAAACCAGGTCCGCGTACGAAGGATTCTTTGTGCTCGTACTGCCCCAGAGAACCTTCTGGATATTGGCCCCGCGATCCTTGAGCGAACGAAACGCGTCCGAAGAAAAGATTCGTTTGAACTCCTGGTAGACCATTTTCGTGTTGGCGACCGCGGCTTTCCCTTTCAAGGCCTCGAGCGTCATGCGCTTCGCGCTATCGCGCTCCGTCGCTATCTTTCCGTCGAGTTGTTTGTCGATATCGGTATCGATACGGCTCACGAAAACGCTTGCGACCGAATGGACTTTTGCGAGCGTCCCGCCTTTTCCCGCAAGGCGCGCAAGACCCGCCAGGTACGCTTGGGCAACGGCGATGTAATTCGCCTGAGAGAAAATAAGCGTGACATTGACATTGATGCCTTCGGCGACAAGCTCCTCGACCGCCACGATCCCCTCGGGCGTCGCGGGAACCTTGATCATGAGGTTCGGGCGCCTGACTTCGTCAAAAAGACGCTTCGCTTCGCGGACCGTAGCCTCAGTGTTGGCCGCGAGACATGGAAGGACCTCAAGACTGACGAATCCGTGCTCACCCCTGGTACGCTCGAACACCGGGAGGAAAAGATCGCAAGTCTCCGTGATGTCAGCGATCGTAAGGGCGTCGTAAACATCGAGGGTCGTCGCTCCCTTCCTGAGCAGCTTGCGGATATCCTGCTCATAACCGTCGCCCTGGGAGATCGCCTGCTGGAAGATCGAAGGGTTCGATGTCACGCCGAGAAGGCCGTCCTTTTCGATCCATTTTTTCAGTTGGCCCGACCGTAATAACCTGCGGCTGATGGTATCCAGCCAGGGTCCCTGACCCGCTTGATAAAGTTCAACGCTCGGCATCGATTCCATGACAGTTTCCACTTGGATTTCCTTTTTTTATTTCATCGTCCCGGAACCGCGCGGCGGGCGATCCGGAACCGCCGCAACATCCGGAATGACGAGGATTTCAGGATCATCACTAGTTAATTTAAGGAGGGGTAAGACGGGTGAAGTATAGCATGAGCGCTAGCGGTTTTCCATATCCGGCATCGCGTCGGCGCCGGCACCCGGCTCCCGCTTCTGACGGTTCAATTCCTCATGAATGGCCAGCATCCCGCGAATCGAGCTGACAAGCTCCTTCAAGCCCTTCTTTTGCGCGGCCGAAACCAGATGGCATCCCGGGAACATGTCGAGGACCCGGGAGCGTCTTTGTTCGTTCAGGAGATCCATTTTGTTGAGCGCGACAAGCTTCGGCCGGAACTCCGCTCCGAGCTCCTTCAGGACACCGTCGACCACTCGCTTGTGTTCCAGGGCCAGCTCGTCCGAAACGTCCACGACGATCAGGATCAGGTCGGCTTCCGTCGCTTCCTCGAGCGTCGCGTGGAAGGCCTTGACGAGCCCGTGAGGAAGGTCCCGGATGAAACCAACGGTGTCGGTGAAAAGGATCGGCGCTCCGCCACGCGCTTCAAGCACCCGTGTTTTGGGATCGAGCGTCGCGAAAAGACGGTCCTCGACATAAGCGTCCCCGCCGGTCAGCGCGTTCAGGAGTGTGGACTTTCCGGCGTTCGTATAGCCGACGATGGCGACCTGGCGCAGACCTTTCTGACGGCGACCCGCGCGCACAAGCGCGCGATGCCGGGACAGTTTTTCGATCTGTTCCTTGATGTGCTCAATGCGGCTCCTGATCTTGCGACGGTCGACCTCGAGTTTCTGCTCGCCCGGCCCCCGCGTCCCGATACCGCCGCCAAGGCGCGACAGGATCACGCCCTGTCCGACCAGACGCGGCAGGAGATACTGGAGCTGCGCGAGTTCAACCTGGAGCTTGCCGTCCTTCGAAACCGCCCGCCGGGCGAAAATATCGAGGATTAAACCCGTGCGGTCGACCACGCGCACCCAGGGGATGGCGCTTTCGATATTGCGGGCCTGCACGGGCGACAAATCGACGCTGAAGATCACGACATTCGCCTTCGTTTCCCGGGTCACGACGCGGAGCTCCTCGATCTTCCCGCCGCGGATGTAATGGCTCGGACTCGGGTCCACGATGTTCGCGCGCGTTTCGCCGACCACAACGCCGTTCGCGGATCCGGTCAGCTCCCGCATCTCCGCGAGCATCACCGAGGCGTCCAACGCGCTCATCCGGGAGATCTTGACGATCACAAGGAATACCCGATCAGCCATGAGAGGCCCCAAAAAAATCCTTCGCAATGCGGCGAGCCATTTCAGCGACCGGCACGCCTTCCGGCCAATCGACCCAGCGGATGCCCTTCTCCCGCCTGAACCACGTCCATTGCCGCTTCGCAAAATGCCGCGTGGCCTGTTTGATCCGATCCTTCACCTCGCTCGACGCCCGGTATCGACACCCGGCGTTCACACCCGCTGCCGCAATAACCGGGAAAAGCTCCTTATAGCCAACGCCTTGCCGCGCGGTGTCGGAAAGCCGTTGCTTCGCGAGGCGCCGCACTTCACGGACCAGCCCCTTCCGGAACATCGTGTCCACGCGCCGGTTGATCGCGTCATAAAGGGCCGCGCGATCCCGGTTCAATCCGATCACGACAGGCCGGTAGCCGAGCTCCCCAAGTCCCGGACTCTTTTTCAGGGGTTCGGATGGTTTCCTGCCCGAGACCCGGTAGATCTCAAGCGCCCGGATGATCCGTCGCAGGTTATGCGGTCCGATCGCCTTCGCGCGGACGGGATCCGCCTTCAAAAGCTTCGCATAAAGGGCTTCAGGCCCTTTTAAAAGGGCCTCCCGCTCAAGCTTTCTCCGGAGATGGGCATTCGCGCCCGGCTGGGACGAAAGCCCCTCTAATAAAGCCCTGACGTAAAAACCGGTCCCCCCCGCGACGATGGGAAGATGTCCCCGCCCCGTGATCTCGCGAAGGACCTTGAGGGCATAGCGACGATACTGGAAAACGGAAAATTTCCTGGAAGGCGGGAGTAAATCGATCCCGTGATGGGGCACACCCCGTCGCTCCCGGGAGGACGGTTTTGCCGTGCCGATATCCATCCCCCGGTAGACCAGCATGGAATCCGCGGAAACGACTTCCCCATTCAAACGCTTTGCAAGCTCAACGGCGAGCGGGGTTTTCCCGGACGCCGTGGGACCGACGATGAACAACACCGCCGGCAAACAAGATGATTTTTGAGGGCCTTCGGCTCGAGAACACATGGGAGACATTATGGCAGCATACCGGCATGGCGTACAGCGCAGAGAGTAAAGGCAAAATCCCGGCTGGATGCTGCACGCTCCACACTAAACGCTCACATCGATTCCGGATGAGAAATGCCTAGAAGCTGCAGACCGTTGCGCAGGACAATCCGCGTCGCGTCGGAAAGCAGAAGGCGGGCCTTCGTAAGTTCCTTGTCTTCATTCACGATGCGGTGGAACGAATAGAATTTGTGAAAGCACGCGGCGACCTGGCGCAGGTAATCCGCGAGGCGGTAAGGCTCGAGAAGCCGGCTCGCCGCGATGAGGTTGTCCGGGAACTGGGACAGACAGCTAATCAGGTCCGTCTCTTCTTTCGAGGAAAGCAGGCTGAGATCGACTTCCGCCGTGACCTTCTCGCCCGAGAACTTCAGGAGACTCGCGATGCGGGCGTGGGCGTACTGGAGGTAATAAACGGGATTTTCCTGCGACTGCTCCTTCGCGAGATCGAGATCGAAATCAAGGGGGCTTTCCTGGCGGCGCATCGTGAAGAAGAACCGCGTGGCGTCCACGCCGACCTCCTCGTAGAGCTCCCGGAGCGTCACGAACTCGCCCGCGCGGGTCGACATGCGGACCGGCTGTCCTTCGCGGTAAAGCGTCGTCAACTGGACGATACCGATGTGGATCGCCTCCGGTGAATAGCCGAGCGCCTGACAGGCGGCCTTCAGGCGCGGGATGTAACCATGATGGTCCGGGCCCCAGAAATTCACCATCATGTTGTAGCCGCGTTCGTACTTCGAAAGATGATAGGCGATGTCGGGCGCGAGGTAGGTATACTCCCCCGTCGATTTCTTCACAACGCGGTCCTTGTCGTCCCCGAAATCGGTCGAGCGGAACCAGAGTGCGCCCTCATTCTCAAAAAGGTACCCTTTTTGCTTGAGGACTTCGAGTGCGCGCTCGACGGATTTCCTGGCGTACAGCGACTTCTCGCTGAAATAATTGTCAAAATGGACGCCCATCTTCGCAAGGTCCTCTTCGATCCGGCCCATGATCGCCTTCACCGCGTAATGGCCGCAGAACTCGACCGCCTTGTCCTCGGGTTCTTTCAGGAGAAGGTCCTTCTTTTCCTTTTCGATAATGTCCCGGGCGATCTCGCGGATGTAATCTCCTTTGTAGCCGTCTTCCGGCAAAGGCATCGCGAGGCCGAGCAGTTCGTTATAACGGGTCCAGACGCTTTTTGCGAGCAGGCCCATCTGACGGCCGGCATCGTTCAGGTAATATTCGGGATGGACCTCGTGGCCGGTGGCCTTGAGGATGCGGCAGAGCGAATCGCCGACCGCAGCCTGGCGTCCGTGCGCGATCGTGAGCGGTCCGGTCGGATTCGCGCTGACGAATTCGACGATGACCTTTTTGCCTTTCCCGTATTCCGAAGCACCGTAGCGCGTGTCCGCATGATAAATGGCCACGAGCACGGCGCCGAGATCGGCCTTGCGAAGGGAGAAATTAATGAATCCGCCGCCCGCGATCTTCGCATGTTCCACGGGGGAATTTTCCCCAAGCTCCTCGATAAAGGCGACGATCGCCTCCGCGATGTCCGCGGGTTTCTTCCTCAGGAGCTTCGACAGTTTGAACGCGACGTTTGTCGACAGATCGCCGTGGCTGGATTCCCTCGGCGGCTGAAGATCGCACGACAGACCTGCGGGCAAATCCATCTTCTGATCTTTAAAAAGACTTTCGATCGCTTCGTTGAGGACTGAATCTATCTTTGATTTCATATTTGGGCACGGGATGCGGTGTACGAAGCACGGGGAAAAAACGTCTGTTTCATATTCGGGACTCCATACGCCAATCTAAATCTTTTTTGCTTCTCCCCAAAGCCGTTCAAGGCCGTAGAATTCGCGGGTGTCCTTATAAAAGATATGCGCGATGACCGACCCGAAGTCGAGGAGGATCCATTTTCCCTCCCGGAGCCCTTCCGCATGGAGAGCCGGTATTTTCTTTTTTTTCATCTCGTCCATGATGTGCTCGGCAAGCGCCCGCACGTGGCGATCGCTGTTCCCGTGGGCGATAATGAAATAATGCGTGAGGCTGGAAAGCTTGGAAATATCGAGAACGACGAGATCTTCGGCCTTTTTATCCTCCGCAAGGGCGCGGATCAAAGCGGCTATTCGTTTCGGCTGCAATGTCTTGACTCACCTTTCCGGTTAAAATTTCGGGGATTATAGCACACCTTCGCAGCTCAGCAAAAACCGTTTCCATGCCACCCCGACCGAGTAATGTCCAATCCCGCCGGTAGCCGGCACGACGCGGTGACACGGAATCACGACCGGCAAAGGATTCCGGTTCATGGCACTCCCGACCGCCCGCGCCGCGCCGGGATGACCCGCCCGCCGGGCCAGATCTCCGTATGTGATTTTCCGGCCCGCCGGGACATTACGCAGCGTCCGGTAAATCTTCTTCTGGAATGGTGTGCAGGAAGAGAGATCGAGTTTCGCGCGGCGGGACCGGCAAAGAAGAGGGGCGATCGAAGGCCGTCCTCCCGTCATGCGCCGGGAATCCAGGACGGGAAATCGGATGCGGCAAAGCCCCTTCGCGCTGAATTCGAGTACGAACGTTCCGGCTCCGGTCCGGACAGGAACCCGCCGGACGATCATGACCGGTCGAGAATTACTCCCGGAACGCATCCTGAATCATCGAAACCGGCAGCCGCGAATGGATCGTCACCGGCTTCGAAGGATCAGCATAGGACTCCGCGAGAACGCCTCGTCCCTTGATCGCGATCATGGCCCAATTGCCGTGTTCCTTCACATGCCCGAACTGCGTGCTTCCGAAGGACCGCAGGACTCTCTGCACCGACTTTGTCGCGCGCGGTGACTGTCCCGGGGCACTCCCGCTTCCGGACGCGGGGTTATCAACCACCGAGACCGCGTAAACGGTGCCATCCGCAAAACTCTCGAGGTAGGAATCCAGTGCGTTCGCGCCCGCATTCGCAAGCGTCCCCGCGCTGAAGGTTCTCACGTTGCAAGAACGCGACCCGAGACGCGGATCGAATGAGACCACACTGACGGCATTCCTCGCCGACTGCCCGGGGGTTTTTCTCAGGACCGTTTTCCCGTCGACTGAGACCGTCGAAACGCCCGCGCTCTGAGCCGTCACGCTGATCACCGGGGCTGCGGCAGAGACCGCCGGGGCAACCGCCGATTTCGCCTCCGGCTCCATCGGAAGCGCCGCCGCGGCTGACGTCGTTCTCCGGCCGGCATCCGGATCCAGGGTCAATGAAAGCCTGGCGCTCACAGTAACCGGAGTCAGCTTGTTCCGACCCGAAGGCACCGAAATATCTTCCGCCAAGGCTGGCCCCGGCCTTCCCTTAACCGCGATCATCGCCCACCCGTACCAGTATTTCACCTGGCGGACTTTCGTGCTTCCCAAAGACTCAAAAAGCTGATAAGCCTGTGTCACTGCGGGATGAGACCACGGATTCCCATTCACATCCGTAAAACCTCCCTCATCCGCGATCGCGATCGCAACAACCGTTCCGTTCGGAAGGCTGTTGATGTAATTGATCATCGCGGTGGTATTCGCGTAGGTCCCAGCTCCGTAATTGGAAGTTGCATGGGTGTTGAAGGTCCGGACATCACCCAGGCGAATCCCGGTATTGCCATCGATGACCGCCACCGTAATCCCGGTATAACCGCCAGCACCGCTTCCGCCCCGATATGCGAGGGTCTTGTTTTCAAGCTCAACCCGAACGGATCCATTCCAGGTATCTTGCTGCGAAGTCACGGTGATAAGCGGCGTCGCATTCGTCTGGACATTGGCTTCCGGGTTCAGGAAACGCCCCTGCATCGTCGTATACGCCTGTTTCACGTTCCGGTACACGTCGACAATCCCGAACCATTCCTCATCGTTATGACCATCCGGTTGCCCGACGTTCGACTCGTAACTCACCGTATGAGCCCCATCCACATTGCTCTTCCACCATTCATCGTTCCATTCAAACGCCAACGCACCGACCAGAGCCCCATCCGTCCGCTCCGCGGAGAGATCAAAATAGACTTCATCCCAAAGCTGTCCATCCATCTGGGCCTGCATCGACTGATTTTCCGAACCGATCCGATGATCGTAAGAATCCGCACCGAATTCTCCGATATAGAAAGGCTTGCCGGAAACTGATTCCCATTGCGATATTGCTTCCCCGAAGCTCTGCTCGCGATAAATATTGATCCCCCAGATATCGACGGAAGGCACCAGCACGCTGGCAGCCGTCTTCGCCGCGGATGAATCCGCCACAACGGTCGTAACAGGATGGTTCGCATCAAGCCCCTTGATCAACAAGGCCGCCTGCTCGACAAAAGCGGCTGCCTGCTCGAGCGTATCATATGTCCAATAGTACTTCCCGTTCGATTGCCTCAGATCCCACTCATTACCCACCGACCACATCAGGATCGCCGGATGGTTCTTGTAGGCGTTCACTACGGTTGAAATATTGGCTATATCTGCGACCACGGTGCTCTTCGGAGAATCAACGGTCATGATCACCTTGATCCCGTACTGATAAAGCATGTCCAGAACCTTGATCGCATTGGCATCCGTTCCAAAATCATGATAAACGCGAACCGTATTGATCCCCATCTGCGCCATCATCGGGATGTCAGTCTGATACCACGTCTGAAAGCCTTTCTGAAAGGCCAGCGGATCCGCCGAGGGATTGGTGTTATACGAGGTCGGCGACCAATTCACCCCTTTGGCCACATACGCCACAGTCGGAGCAAGCGATCCATCCTGAAGACGATCCTGGACAAAAAGGCGTCGGTCTCCTGCCTGGACCGTCACAACCGAAGGCTGCGCCGGAACACCCAGCTCATAGCTAATCGTATCGCTGTAAACCGTCGAGATGTTCCCGGCCTTGTCCATGATCTGATAAGAAACTTTCTTGGTCCCTGCCTCGCCCGGAAGCGTCAAAGCCTTCGTAGACTCGTAAGCCACCCAGGACGTCCAGTTCGCGCCATCATCCGTCGAAAACCGCACCGTGTCGACACCCGATGTCGAATCCGCCGCAGTAAGGTTCAGGGTCACATCCCGCGACGTGGTGGTCGCGTCCCCGTTGTTGATCTTGATCGATCCCGTCGGTTTTACCGTATCCAGAACGATCGTTTTCGAATAAACAGCACTCACATTTCCGGCCTTGTCGTAGTACTTCACATATACCGTCTTCGCACCGTCCCCGGCAGGAAGCGAGTACGAGGGCTTCGTCGCCGCATACGCCTCGGGCGTGGTCCACGTGGAGTTGTCGTGCGAAAAACTCATCTTATCGATTCCGCTCGTCGTGTCCGTTGCGCTCAGATTGAGCGTGACCGTCCGTGAAGTCGTATACGCGGTGCCGGAATTGATGTTGATCGTCCCGGCCGGCACGACAGTATCGCGGACCACTGTCAGGACACTCGAACCGCTTGTCTTGCCGCTTCCGTTCCTGCTCGTGATCGTGAGTGTATTCGTCCCTTCCGCTCCGAGATTCACGGTCGCCGTCCACGTCGTCGCACTATCGAGCGCCACAACGACGACCCCGTTGATCAGGACCGAAGTCTGGGTCCCCTTCGTTCCCGAAAGCGTTACGGTCGTCTGATTCGTCACACCCGGCACATTCGACGTCACGACCGGCGTTATCGGCAGTGCCTCGTATTCAATCGTATCCGAACAGGTCGCGATATTGGCGGCCTTATCCTTGAGTTGATACTGGACCGTCTTCGTGCCATAACCCGGGGTCAGCGTCACGGACTTCGTCGTCGCAAAGGTTTCCCACGCCGTCCAGGTCGTACCGCCATCCACCGAAAAGCGCATCGCATCCACACCGGACGTCGTATCCGAGCCCGTCAGGGAGAGCGTCACCGTCGTCGAACCTGTCGTCGCATCACCATTATTGATCACAACCGAACCCGTCGGCGCCACGGTGTCGCGCTTGACAGAAAGCGACAGTGTCGCGCTTGATTTCCCCAGCGCGTTCAGGCTTGTCACATTCAGGGCATTATCGCCTTCCGCCCCAAGCGTTACCGTCGCCGTCCAGGTAGTTTCATTATCCAGAGACACCACGAGTTTTCCATTGATCAGGATGGACGTTCCGGCGTCTTTGGTTCCGCTCAGCACAAGCGTCGTCTGATTCGTAAACTGCGGAACCGGCGAAATCACTGCGGGCGTTGACGGAAAAACCGTGTCCCTTCGCCCGGCATTAATATCAAGCGCGAGACTCGGCTGTAACGTAATCGAAACGGGCACTTGCCGGGACACTCCCTCCGCCAATTTCCCCTGCCCCTTGATCGAGGCCATGACCCAACCCCCTTGCCATGTCACATTATTGATCTCGGTGCTACCCCAGGCAGCGCTACTTAAAAGCGCTTTGGTTTGAAGCGCCGCACCATAGCTTCTAAGCCCGCCCTCATCCGTTATCGAGAATAGCACCAGCGTTCCATCCGCCAGGCTGTTGAGATAATCCACCAGTTTTGTATGCCATATATCGTCAGCAAAGGTGTCAAAGCTCCGGTACTCTGTGATCCTGATCCCGGTCGCCATGTCGAACACGAATACATTGATCCCGCGAGCTCCCTTCCCCCCGCCGCCGCGCTTGAACATGACCTTGCCATTAATCTCAACGGATTCATTTCCCCGGGAAGTGACCGTAATGACGGGATTGGCATTCATCTGCACACCGTTGACCGGGTCCTTGAACCGGGACTGGAGCGCCGTATAGGCCGGACTCGGGTTCCGATTGATATCCACAAGCCCAACGCCCGCTACGTCCGTATTGTTATTCCAGGTATGCGCAAAAGCGCCGACAAGCGTTCCGTTCGTGCGTTCCGCGGAAAGTTCAAAATAGACCTCGTCCCACATCTGACCGTTCACCTGGCTTTTGTTGTCTTCATCCACATAAACCAGTCCCCTGGTCCCCACACCCCATTGCGCGATGTACGCGGGCTTGTCGGTGATCGATCGCCATTGATCCAGTGCATCCTGAAATGTATCTCCGCGGTTGGGAGTGATCCCCCACACATCGACGCTCGAAACCAGGGTATTCACCATGTCCTCGGTCGAAACCGAAACGCAATACCAATTGTTAGTGCAGTAAGGTTCCATAAGATAGGGAAATGCCTCGGCACTCAGGACGTGGGAGCCCAACTCGTGAGGATCACCGATCTCGGTGGTCACGGGATGAAAACTATCCAGCGACTTGATCAGTTGGGCCGCCTGCTCCGTGAAGGCAGCCGCGTCTCCGATCGTTGAGAACTTGTTTCCATAACGATTGATGTCCCAGAGGCTCCCCACAGACCACATTAAAACAGCCGGATGATGCTTATAGGCGTTCACCACGGCCGAAACATTGGCAAGATCCCCTTGGGATCCGCCGACAGGGAAATCCACGCGCACGATCACCTTGATCCCCTGACGCCATAGTTCATCCAGGATTTTAATCGCGTCCGCTCCGGTCCCAAAATCCTGATTCACGCGGATCGTATTGATCCCCATCTGAGCCATGAGCGCAAAATCCGTCTTGTACCATTTCACATATTCCGCGAGCTGATTCAGCGGAGATAGCGAGACCGGGGCCCAATTGACCCCTTGGGAAATGTAGGCCTCTTCAGCCCCCAGCGATCCATCTTCCAGCCGCTCCCGGACAAAGAGACGGCGATCGCCGTCAACGACGGTGACGACGGAGGCACCCTGGGGAACCGGCGACAACGGCAGCTGGAGCGTGATCGTATCGGCATAGACCGCGGAGATATTGCCTGCCTTGTCACGAATCTGATAGCGCACCTCTTTTGTCCCGTCCGTGCCCGGGAGCGTGATCGCACGCGTGCTCGCGAACGCCTCCCAATCGGTCCAGCTACTGCCGCCATCCGTGGAGAACCGTATCTTGTCAACGCCTGACAAAGCATCCGAAGCCGTCAGGTTCAGCGTCACCTCGTTCGAATCCGTCGTCGCATCGCCGTTGTTGATCCTGACCGATCCCGTCGGCAGAACGGTGTCCCGGGTAGTCCGAACGGTCGCGGCGGGGCTCTCTTTTCCCGTCGCCATCCTGGCCGTGATCGAAAACGTTTTCGAGCCATCGCTGGTCAGCGAAACGGTCGCGGACCAGGTAGTCGCATGGAAATCCGCCGCGTGCTGGACCCCATTGATGTATAGATAGGTTTCGGCGTCTTTGGTTCCGGAGATCGTAAGGGATGATCCGTTCGTGTAGACCGGAACGGTTGAAGTGACCGCGGGCGTCGTCGGTGTAAATTCATAAACGATCGTATCGGTGAACGTCGCGATGTTTCCCGCCTTATCACAAACCTGATATTGAACTTCCTTGGTGCCATAGCCCGAGGTCAGCGTGATCGCTCGGGTCGCGGCAAACACCTCCCAATTCGTCCACGTCGATCCGCCATCAACCGTAAAACGAACCCGCTCCACCCCGCTAAGGGCATCCGCCGCCGTCAGATTCAGCGTCACGTCTCTCGTGCCGGTCGAGGCCGCACCATTGTTGATCTTCACCGAGCCCGTCGGCGCCGCCCGGTCACGAATGGTGGACACGGTGGCCGCCGCGCTCGTGTTCCCGTTGTCCGTTTTGACGGTCACCGAAAATGTTTTCGATCCATCGGCTGACAGAGAAACGGTCGCCGTCCATGAAGTCGCGTTAAAATCCGCCGTGGTTTTGGTCCCATCGATATAGAGATAGGTCTGGGCTTCCTTGGTTCCCGAGAGAACCAGCTGGGTAGCATTCGTATAAGCCGGAACGGTCGATGTCACGACAGGCGTCGCGGGAAGAAATTCGCAATTGATCGTATCTTTCAATGTGGTGAAATTTCCCACCTTGTCGCGGATCTGGCACTGGACCTCTTTCCTCCCATGGCCGGCGCTCAACGTGATCGCGCGGGTCACGGCAAAAGGTTCCCAATCCGTCCACGTCTCCCCCCCATCCACCGAAAAACGCATGGCATCCACCCCCGAGGTCGCGTCGGAGGCCGTCAAATTCAGCGTCACGGCCGCTGTCCCGGTGGATAAGGCTCCGTTATTGATCTTGATCGAACCGGTCGGAGCCTTGGTATCACGACGAAGAATAATCTTCTGGGGCGCGCATGCAACACCAAGAATGCTCTTGGCCAACAACGTAACCGTATTGTTCCCTTCCGAAGAGAGCGTCACCGTCGCCGTCCAGGTCAGCGAAGCATCCGCCGGTGCGACAAGCTTCCCATTCACGTAAACCGAACTGTACGCGGCCTTGGTTCCCGAGATCGTCACGATCTTCTGGCCGAACACCGTAGGCATCGCAGGGTCCAGCGCCGGGGCAGCCGGCGCCGTGGCCCCGGCAAGCGCCCGGGTAGCCCCGGAACGATAAACCTCGAAAGTGCTGCTCTGGAGGCGGGTCAGCGCCGGGACATCACCCAGGGTAACCGCGACCGGAGGAAGACTGATCCAAATATCCGGAGCTCCGCTCCACGTAAAATAAACACGGGTCCGCAAAGGCACGGACATGATTTGTTCCTGCGCCAGGACCTTCGCCACGGCCGAACGCTGCGCCAGCGCGTTGTATCGGGCATCCATCACCGCCATCATCCAGCTTTGAGAGGCCCAAGTCGCCGCGGGGTTGGGGTCCTTGAAATGAGGCACCGCCAGGAGCGCCGCGAAAGCCAGAACGCTCTGGGGGTCCATGCCTTCCAGGATCGCAACGTTGTTTCTGAAGTCCGCACTTGTAAATCCCGTCACCGGCGGCGTTTTTTTCGCGTATGAAGTCAACTGGGCATCCGTGATCGCGGGCGCGATCACCTGAGTCGTCGCAAAAAGCATCTTGGCCAGGGCCCTGTCGCGCTCGTTCAGGCCCGCCAGCAACTGGCTCCGCTGCGATGAAGTATAAGTAGAGATTTTCCACTGGAAATTTTCGCGCGCCTGGAACACGGCATCGTTATAGTTCGTGGACAAGTCAGGATGCGCCAGTAAAGCCGCGAGATTCGCGGAAAATTCGGCGCAGAGCGCGGACACGTCATTACTCACGATCTTGTCCTTAAAGGTGCCCGTATTGCCGAGGCGATCACGGACCTGGCAGACAACCTCATTGGTTCCGATCTTCAAGGGAAGGGTCAGTGATTTTGTCGCGGCGAAAGCTTCCCACTCCGTCCATGTCTTTCCCCCATCCGTCGAAAAGCGCATGGAATCAACACCCGACCCCGCGTCGGTGACGGCCACATTCAGGGTTACGTTCACCGAACTCGTTGACGAGGCACCATTATTGATCTTGACCGAACCGGTTGGCGCTTTGGTGTCGCGGATGACCCGGATCGTTTGGGTGGCCGTTGAAACTCCCAGAGCGCTTTTGGCGAAAAGCGCAATGGAGTTGGAACCTTCGGAGCCCAGGGAAACGTTCGCCGTCCAGGTGGTCGAGGCGTCCGCCGCGGCGACCAGCTTTCCTTTCACATAGACCGCGCTGTAGGCTTCTTTGGTTCCGCTCAGCGTAACTGTTGATTGATTGGTCAAAAGGACACACGCCGGATCCAGCTGCGGAAGCGCGGGCGCTGAAGCATCCGTCCCGTTAAGCCGGAGATAAAAAGTTCCGGAGGTGCGGCTGGAGGCGGTATTTCCCGGCTCCACATAAAAATTGATCGCGCGAATCCTGGAAAGATCCACTTTCGACCGGATCAGACCGAGATCCATCACCCAATAACGCTGCGTGGAACTTGCCACTTGAGTTAACTGAAAACCGGCGGTATTGCCCCCGGCGTCTTCAAAGCGGACATTCACCGTGTGGGCGCCCCCGGTAAGTCCGACCGTCAGATTGCCAAGCCCCGAAAGGTTGCCGGTCTCCTGACCCACCGTAGAGTAATCATTAAAATCCACGGTGATCCCCGACTTCGTCCCCGCCGTTTTGACATTGTATTTGACCGCGAACCGCCCGGACGAAAGGCTGATCGCCGTGGCACCGCTGGACCCCTCCATGAGGTGCGGCGCCGGATTCCCGGGCAGGGTTGTCACGCTGGTCGAAGAAAGACCGGGGGTATATGAGATCACGACCGGCCCGGCCGCCATTTCCGCCGTGTAGGCTTTTTCCGTCATTCGCACCCTCAGAGGCGCGTACGGATCGGCCACTGCAGCGCCTGCGACCGGGACGGACATCCAGCTAAGCGAAAAGGAAAGGGCGACTGCAATGACCTTTTTCATTGAATCCTCCGTAAAAATTTATTTGGTAAAGGATAGCATCTATTGCGGGAACCGGATAGGGCCCCGCGTTATTTTTTTGATCTTTCAACCCGTAAATCTGTTCGTGATCGGCATACGGCGGCCAAACCAGGCCTTTTCGGAAACGCGAAGAACGGGCGGCGCCTGCCGGCGTTTGTGTTCGCTGCGGTCCACCTTGCGAACGGTATCACGGATCACCGCCGGGGAAACCTTCCCTTTCATCTTGCGCACAATCTCATCACAGCCAAGGTTCTTCTCGATGTACGCGCGAAGGATCGCATCCAGGACATCGTAGGGCGGTAGCGAATCCAGGTCCCTCTGGTTCGGCCGGAGTTCAGCGGACGGGGCCTTCGTCAGTGTCGCCTCCGGGATCACGGCGCGGATCGAATTCCTGTGACGCGCAAGCCGGTAGACATCGGTCTTATAGACATCGCCGATCACGGCAAGCCCTCCTGCCATGTCACCGTAAAGCGTGCAATACCCCACCGCGAGCTCCGATTTATTCCCCGCCGCAAGCAGCAGCCGCCCCCCGCTGTTCGAAAGATACATGAGTTCGAGGCCGCGCAGCCTCGCCTGCAAATTCTCCATGGCCAGGCTATGGACTCGCTTGAAGTCTTTGCCCTGACGGGCCCCGTGGAATGAGTCCCGGATTCCTTTCAAAAAAACTTCATACATCGGTTCGATAGACCGTGTCTCAAATTCGATTCCGAGGTTCCTCGCCAGAATTTCCGCGTCCTTCCAGCTCCCTTCAGAGGAATACGGACCGGGCAGCGTAACGCCCTTCACAGCATCCTTCCCCAAAGCATCGACGGCTATCGTTGCCACTAACGCGGAATCAATACCCCCGCTCAATCCGATCAGGGCCTTCCCGAACCCGTTTTTGCGGAAATAGTCCCGGACGCCAAGGACAAGCGCCTGGTACATCTCCCCCACCGAATCCAACCTCGTAGGTTGGATTGGTTCACCGGCCAGGAGGAGGCGTTCTTCGAAAGCGGGTGCCTGAAATGTCACACGCCCCCGGGAGTCGCAACAAAAACTCCGGCCGTCAAAAAGGAGGTCATCCTGCCCGCCGACCTGATTGACATAGATCATGGGGACCTGATAACGCCGGACATGAGCGCGCACGAGCGCCTCGCGTTTGGCGCCCACGCCTTCAAAATACGGGGAGGCCGAGATATTGATGACAAGATCGGCGCCCTTTCGTTTGAGTTCCGCGAGCGGCTTGACATCATACGCGGCGTCCCGGATATCCTCGCAAATTGTCAGACCGATCCGGTGCCCCCGGAACGGCATCACGCACGGTTTATTCCCCGCCCGGAAAAAGATCTGTTCGAGAAAAACATCGCAGGTCGGCAAAAGACGCTTGTGGTAAATGGCGCGAACCTTCCCGGCCTCAAGCCACGCCGCGGCGTTGAATGAGAAGGAAGTATGGAGTGCGAAGTCACGGCTTTTCCTTTTCGTCGCGCACCGTACCCCGCACGCCGGACCGGCATTTATAAAACCGAGGACAACGGCAGTCTTGAGACCCCGGGTGGCTGCCGCAATCTTCTTCAATTCGCGAAGACCGGCTTCGATAAAACTTTTCTTGTTGGCGAGGTCCCAGACGGGATATCCGCAAAGCGCACACTCGGGGAAAACGACCAGATCGGCGCCCTGCGCGGAAGCCTCCCGGATCCAGCGGAGCATCTTCGCGGCATTCCCCGGACAATCTCCGACCGTGGGGTTCATTTGCGCGATCGCGATGCTCAGAGGTCTCTTTTCTGCTCTCATAGAATCTGGATTATATCACAGCGTCGCGGCCGCCAGGCGCGGAAGAGCGCAAAACAATAATCCGCGCGCCGCGGCGCGTCCGCAGAAATTATGCCGCTGTCGCCGTCGCTCTCTCCTGCGCAAAAATCTGCGTCAGGATGGCGGCAAGACCCGCGAGAGCGTTGCGGTCCATCTCGAAAAAGCCGTCCTTCTTCCGGAGCGCATCCGCGACCCTTTGATTGAGCAGCGTCCACGCGTCGTTATCCAGACGGACATTCAGCATCGCGGCGCCCATCGCCAGATAATCACGGGCCGGCGCGAGATCAGCGCGCTCCCCGAGGTCAGACACCAGCGCGGTCTCCGCGATCTTCTCGCGGATCGCGGCGTACCTTGCGCCTTCCAGCAGCACGAGCACATCGCAGGGTTTCATCCCGAGACGGTATGCGAGCGCGGCGCCCGCCCCCGTCACCGCGCGAATCATATCCCCTTTCGCGGCCGGCACGATCTCAAGCCGCCCGAGCACGGGATTGCCCTTCAGGTCGCGCACATGCGCGAACGACGCGAGAACCGACCGCGCCGTATCCGCGGAAATCCCTTCCGCGACATAGGCCTTCCGGACCTCGGTGTTCACGATCATCGCGAACACATCGCGTGCGATCTGCCCGATCTCCGGGAGACCCGAAACAGGCACGACCAGACCACCCTTGGCGTCGGACGGCGCCAAAAGCAGACCGGGATCGGACGAAGCCGCGGCCGAGAACGCCTTCAGCGCATCCGAAATCCCCGTAAGGTTGAGAGCCGCCTGGACTTCCCGCACCGACTGCAGGATCTCGGCAGACGTGGCATCAAGAGCCAGCACCCCGCCATGCGCCACCGCCGCGAGCGTGCGGTCCGAAAGCCTCTCTTCGCGAAGCAACTTCAGCTCCATACCGAGGCCGTTCGCGACGGCAAAGCGATCCACGACCGGCAACGGCTCTTCTGTCTCCTTCACCGTCTTCCGCACCCGCTTCCTCACCGGTGCATTGGCCGTCATCCTCAGCTCCGCCCTCGTCTCCTTCGGCGCCACCTGCGATCCAGCCCTCGCGGCTTGAGCGCCTTGCGGCACGATAGAGCGATTATCCAAAACGATTTGAGATGGATCGATCAGGTTTGAGAAAAAAGCACCCTCATCTCCCATCAACAAGCGGAGTTCGGGGCGGGATTTGTGATCGGCAAGCTGCCTTTCGTAACGCGTCACGCGATCCTGCGCTTCGGCCTCCTGTTTTTCCAGGATCGCAAGACGCCTGGATTCATTAGACCTCGGATTCCGTAATTTTGCCGGATCCCGCTCCAGCATCCCGATCTCGTTCCCAATCACGTCACGGTCCGATCGCGCGCGCCGCAGAAGGGACTCCAGCCGCTCCCCGTCCGCGTCATAAGAAGTCTCCCCCGCCGGTCTGCTCTCCCGGACTTTCCCGCCGGAGACAAATTCATCCCCGAAGCGATTTTCACTTCGGGCGCCCAGGCGGTCAGAGGTGCCTGATGATACAACCTTTAAAAATGCAGCGATCTCGGAAAAGATTCTGCCGCCGCCCTGAGCCAAATACGCATCCCACACCGTCGATGCGAAAGACTTGTCCTTGATCGAACGAAATTCATCAAGGGTCAACGTATTGCGTATAGAACGCGTCTCTTTGACCAGTCTTCGAATTCTATCTTTATCCCGATCGCTCAGAGGCTCATAAAGCGTCTTGCCCGGATCAAGCAGTCTCTCGGCGCTCAATTCGCTGTTCCTTTGTTCAATATACCTGGAAATGGAGTCGATGATCCTCGCAGACTCTTCCTCGACCTGATCGGCCGACATATGATCGGGACCGTAGAGACGCAATATGTCGGCGTTCAGCCCCGCAAGATATTTATCATCCGCAGAATCAGCAAAATAATTCGCCAGGGGAAGGATCCCCATCTCCCCCATAGCAAGCGCCAACTCCCTCTCGGCAGCCTCCCTGTTTTTCTCTAACATAAAGAGGGTTTTGCGTACGATCAGCCCCTTCATAAAATTAATCTGCTTGAGCAAAACCACACCTTCGCTCAGGATGCCTGTGTAATGCAGATATTCGTGATGCACCACGCCGGAAAGAAGGAATTGGTTTTTGAATATTTCAACCGCCAGCCCCATATCAATCGGGGTTTCCCTCGATCGGACCTCCATGGTCCTTTTCACCTCATGAGGAATCGAACGGTCCCCGTCGATCTCAAACTGGAAATGGATGAGCCCCACGACATTAAACCAGTAACGGCGAAAGTCTCCAAGAATGATGGAGTCGATCTTCGGTTTATCCTGGATTGAAAAAAGTCTGAGCGGATACTTTTTCAGAAAACCCAGCATTCCGGGATTTTCCCTGAAAAGGCGGCGAATCCTCTTTTGAACTCCGGAATACTGTTCGCGCACCGCCTCAGTACCGAGAACCCACGTCATCCCTTCAACGATCTTCTCGATCGCTTCCCTCCTCGAACATTTGGCGGGCAGTCGCACCTCACGACTGAGCATATCGGGATCTTCCATGGCCTGATTCGCCAGCGCCAACGAATCACTACCGCCTATCTTCCGAAGCGCTGTTACGGCCGCTTGGCGCACGTAAACCGGATTTTCCAGCCTGTCCTGGGCGAGACTGCCGAGAAAAGACACCATCGCTAACCTGGCACCCGCATCTTCGAACCGTACGTCTCCAAACGCCTCCAGGATCACGGCATCGAAATCCTCCTGCGCACGCGCTTCGGCCACCGCCTCATCCACGCCGGACACTTTTCCCAAACGCTCGTTCAGTTCTTCGCGGCTCAGTGTCGCGCGTAACAATCGCTCAAACTCCGGATCATCTTCCGGATCATCGGATTGGGGCGACAAATGCTCAGCGGCTTCCGGCCCGGGGGGAAAAACTGTAATGAACCGCGGAACGGACACCTTTTGCCGGGGCAAAGGCGTTTCGAATTTTCATGAAGTATCTGTATTTCCGAAAGACTTCTATCAGGTCCTGCGATCCCGAATCGGTCGCAGCCATCGCCGCTTTCAGGAAAAGCTCGCGGAATCGCTTAATGGGGAACCTTTCCAGCATACTACGTAATTCTCTTTCCTTCGCCGCAAAGACCTCCGGATCCACGGGCGATATACGCATGTGTTTCTCATTGCCCGACTCCTCCTCAGCCTGCCAGGTCTTTATCATCGCGACGGCTGCCTGCCTCGCCCGAATGTTTTCTTCAACCGCACTGATCCTCTTCAGATAAAACTGCATCTGGCGCAAAATACCGTCCAGTATTTGCTGACGTCGCGAGGGGTTCACCCGGGATATGGAACGGCGGTATCGATTCATGGACAAATGTTTGTTAGTCCGGACCAGGTTCGCCAAAGTGAACACCATCAACGCCGCCCAGATCCAGAAACCCACGGGATGTTCATTCATGAAGTAACTTAAAAAATCATCATCCCCGCTCCGGTACATTCCGGCAAATGCGGCAAGCGGCGTCACAAGCCCGGTCAGCAACGCCGATCCCGCTTTTCGCCGCACGTCCGTAGTCCGGACCTCGGCACGAGGTTTGGCGGCAAAAATGTCCAGATTAACACGCACCCGGGGAGCATCCTTGTGGGCATTCGCGATCGTCACCCCAGCGCCGCCGGCCCTTCTCCCAAGATCACGAGCCGCTTGATAATTCGCAAGAACAATCGGTCCCCGGCGGTCGGACACAAGCCGGATCTTCTCATCGAGAATATTGGGAGACCCCTGCGACAGAAGGATCTCCAGACTCTCCAGAAACTCCCACCCCCATCTTTTCCAGGAAACATGTTCCACCACAAAACCGGAATGCGCCGGATTTTCATGCATGGCGGCTTCGATCTTTTTACGCATCGCGCCGGTCGCCAAAGGGTAAAGCTTTTCCGGATCCATCCTTGCATTACGGATCACCCTTAAAACAGGTCTGACAGCGGCCGCGATTACTCCCGCAGCCGCCAGAAACACGCCCGTCAGCCTCGGGAGCACCCTCCTCCCGGCTGCAGCACCTTCCCCCCGCGCTTCCAATCGGTCTGAGGCGGCTACACCCTGTTCCCCACGGGCGGCCTCCGGTATCCTCTTCCTCTCCTGATAAAGAGAACGGAGACTGGATCGTATGGATTCCAGGGCTTTTCCGATCTCCGGCAGCCTCCGGGGCGCATCAGCCAGTTCTTCGGGCGTCAGACCGTAATACCGTGTCCGTAAACGATCCCGTTCGCCCACAAGTTGAAACTCCCGGTCCTCCAATCGCCTGATATCATCCTGAATAGTATCCCGGCTGGACCTGTCCGCCAGTCCCGCTTGCCCGGCTGTTTCTGCCTGTCGGGCTTCCGAGCGGGATTTGTGATCGGCAAGCTGCCTTTTGTAACGCGTCACGCGATCCTGCGCTTCGACCTCCTGTTTTTTCAGGATCGCAAGACGCCTGGATTCATTAGACCTCGGATTCCGTAATTTTGCCGGATCCCGCTCCAGCATCCCGATCTCGTTCCCAATCACGTCACGGTCCGATCGCGCGCGCCGCAGAAGGGACTCCAGCCGCTCCCCGTCCGCGTCATAAGAAGTCTCCCCCGCCGGTCTGCTCTCCCGGACTTTCCCGCCGGAGACAAATTCATCCCCGAAGCGATTTTCACTTCGGGCGGATGAGCGAACTTCGGCGCGGCGGCTATTTGCGAGGAACGCCTGAGCTTTATTGATCTGTTCCCAAAGCGCGATCCGCGCGGCGCTCGCGGCAATGGTTTTTTCCCGGAGCAACGGCTTTAAACTGCTCTCAATAGCGTTGCGGTGTGCGATCGCCTGATTCCATAGCTCGCCGTCAGAATCTTCCACCGCATCGATCTTCGATCGAAGATCCTGCAATATCGCGTAAACCTTCTTGAGAAGAATTTCCGGGGAAATGTCCGCGGGCGCGGCTACAGGCTGCGCGGGCACAACCCCAACGGTGCGCATGGAAGTTATTCCGGGTTTCTCGTCCCCGTCTTTGCCGCTCCAGGGTGTTTCTCCCGCAGGGAGCTCCCGGCTCTCAACCGTGTCAAGCCTCACCGGATAGGAATACCCGACAAACGTAGCATCGTCGGGGTCATAGTTATAGCGATCGATCAATCTCTTGTGAGCGGGGCTACCTTCGATCATCCACCCAAAATCAATCCGCTCCGACTCGTTTAATACCAGATGGATCCACCGCACCTTATCCCCATCCCGGAATTCGGAGCGGGAGGCGTCATCGTACATTTTTTTGATCTGGTCCCGCTTTGCCCGACCGATCAAAAGCTCCACCTCCTCGTTCGCGAGAAGGTCCCCCACAAGTTCACGGACACGGGCGAAAACCGCCCCGCCGATAAGCGGAATGTTTTCCGGGGTCAGACGCGAAGCCTGCCAAAGAATACCTTCCATATCCTTATCTTTCCCGGGATCGAGGGACAAAGAGGCCGCGAGATCGTAGACCTTCGCGCTCACACCGGCCTTGGCCAGCGCTTCGCGCAGGGCCAGGGTCCCTCGCAGCTGCAAAAGCGGCCCGTGCATGAAGATGACCGACCGGCACCGAAATCCTTCGGCGATCCTCTGTTTCAGGATATCAACCGAAAACACACCGTTGTCGGTCATCCCCTGCGAAGCTTTTTCGACCCAGATCGCGTCCGCGGGCACACCCCTGCTGATCAGGACATCCCGCATAATCAGGGCCTCCGCGCGAATCTCTTCTCCGGTCTGTTCATTCACGCCCCGATCCGGATCATCGGCAAAAGCCTTGATGTGTTTGCCGAACCGTCCGGACACAATGACTCTGGAGACTTTGCGCTCGGCGAACACTTTTGCCGCCTCTGCCGCGACCCGGGCGCTATCCGGTCCGCCGAACACAACAAGCAGGTCCGCCGCTTCGGGAAGCGCGTCCCGTTTCGCGATCAGTTCCGAAATCTCGATCGCTTTCTTCCGGATATCGGAACCCAGCTGGGCTTCGGAGCGGTCCGAGGCGGCTACACCCTGTTCCCCACGGGCGGCCTCCGGTATCCTCTTCCTCTCCTGATAAAGAGAACGGAGACTGGATCGTATGGATTCCAGGGCTTTTCCGATCTCCGGCAGCCTCCGGGGCGCATCAGCCAGTTCTTCGGGCGTCAGACCGTAATACCGTGTCCGTAAACGATCCCGTTCGCCCACAAGTTGAAACTCCCGGTCCTCCAATCGCCTGATATCATCCTGAATAGTATCCCGGCGGGACCTGTCCGCCAGTCCCGTTTGCCCGGCTGTTTCTGCCTGTCGGGCTTCCGAGCGGGATTTGTCGGACGAACGGTCGTCTTTCCCGGCTCGATCGCAAACTTGCCGAGAAAGTGGCTGTAGGGACTCGTCTTCTTCCAAACAACGTCGACAATAACACCGCCAAGACCGGCACCAGCAAGAGTCGCGGTCGTAACACCGAAAAAGACAACCCCCTTCGCGGCTTCCCCACGAACCAGAAGAGTAAGAGCAGCAAGAAAGCCGGTACCTCCCAGCGCCGCGATCGCCACCCAGGTCAGACGCTGCCACTGCTTCATCACCGCTATTTCTTTTTCTTGACGCGTGGTCCGGAGTTCGGAGCGGGAACTGATCGCCTTGAGAGCATCGACCGCAGCAATCCGGACAAATTCGTCCCTATCCCGGGTCGCTTGCTTCAGGACAGACTCCGCACGGGAATCTTTAAAAACACCGAGGATTTGTGCAGCCTTGGCACGGCGCCTGGCTCCGCGATTGAAGAATGAGAATATGCGATCCAATTTCGAAAGCTTCACATCGCGGAGAGCCTTATGCCACTTACGCGGAAGACTGGCCCGCGTATCTCCTTTAAACGCATATTTGATCTGCTGAAAGAAGGCTGAAGTCGTTCTGGCAAAAAATCGCGCTCCATGCCAGCCCCACCAAGCGTTAAACAAAGCCACACCAATACCCGCGACCTGAACCGCCTCATGCCCAGGAGTAACGCGGCCCCCCGTACGAAGCGTAACATCCAGAAACGTCGTGAGATTCAAGTGCGAATCGTTAACACCGACAAGTATTTCCATGCTGCGGAAGAAAAGCGTGGCCGCAACGGCAAAGCAAGTCATTCCCACGGCCACACTAAAGAAACCATAGGTAGCGAAACCGGACAGGATTAACCCCAAAGAGCGAAGGGATGTCCTCACCGCACCCACCTTCACCTTCCCCGCATTCGGCGATACACGAAGTTCCTGGCGGAGCTCCAGGACATCGAGAACGTGAACGGTGACGCTGGCGCCAACGGGATTGAGAGGCGCATCCCAGGCGCTAGTACCAAAGTGAAACGTCACTTCCGTTGCATTGGCGGGAAGATCGAGAATGATGTCGCTATTCGCTTCGAAAGGTCCCATTTTTTCCCAGGAAGGAATAGCACCCTGTCCGCTCACATAAAATTTCGCATTTCCAGAAGTCACAATATGCAGACCTTTGCCAGCGATCGGGAACGATTGATTAATGACCGCAGATGCCCAACCCTTTGAGTTTCTCGCGTTGATCAAAGTATTGTGGACACGGTCAACGTCTGCATCGCCCCACCAGGAGGTCCATCCCTCGGCCAGCAGACTCTGCGCCGTGCTCATGTCATATTTACTGGGTTGTTCGATAAGGTTGGCCCGATCAATGACCTGAACGCGGTAAAAACGCTGCGCGGGCAAAGCTCCGCCCGTCAAAGATCCGTCGTCGGTCCAGGTTACAGTGGTTCCATCCGCAACGATACCGCGCCGGGCAAGCTGCCAGTCGCCGGTGATCAGATCATCGCGATAATCAACCTGATAGACAAATCCGGGCTGGGTCGCAAAGGTGACTTTAAAATGACCGTTCTCCTGCTTAATGCCGCGGATCACGGGGGTTTCAACCGGAACAGGAACCTCATATCTCCCGGCGTTCGGATCGATCGTGTCTTCCAGGTTCACGTTTGCCGTAATCGGATCAGTCGTCGAAGTTTCGGCCAGAACCCCCGTTCCCTTCTTCACGATTATCGCCCAGCTAAACTCGGGGGCCGTGCGAATCTGCATGCTGCCCAGTGCCTCGATCGCTTGAAAAACAGGTTCGGCAATCGTTTTGTCGAGCGGAAAACCGCTATTGTCAGCGATTGCCATGACGATGATTGAACCATCCGGAATTTGGCCGATATATTGCGCAACCGAATTCATGTACGCGCTATTGTGACGATGGCGGTATGTATCAAAATGCTTATACTCTTTGAACCTTACACCGGTCGACTCATCCAGGATCGCTATATTAAGTCCGCGCCCGCCCGTCTCACCTCCACTACGAGAAAAAATTGTTTTGTTATTGATCTTGAAAACGGCAGTTCCGGTCGCATGGCCGCTGGAAGAGACCGTGATTGCAGGATTCGTTGCAAGGGGGATCGCGTTCTGCCCATCAAGAGAGAAGCGCTGCCGTGCCGCTTCGTAAGCCAACCTGGGATTGCGATCAATGTCGAGAAGCCCGAACCATTCTTCATCGTTATAACCGTCCGGATGCCCTCCATTGGGAACCCAGTTCGGGTCATGACTGGAAGCCACTCCCCCCTTGTGCCACTCATCGTTCCACTCAAAAAACAATCCTCCCGAGATCACTCCGTTCGTGCGTTCAGGAGCAAGGTTTAAAACAATCTCGTCCCAAAGCCCCCGATTGAAATCCGCCTGGGTTTGCTCATCTACTCCATAGGTATAATGATTATAAGCATCCGTTCCGAATTCGCTGACAAATGCGGGCCGTGTAGAAGTCAGGGCCAAATGATGAAAAGCATCCCCGAAGCTCTGATTCCGGTAGATCTGCCATCCAAAAAGATCTATGGTTGGAAGATTGTCAACGATATCGGCAGTATAATGGTTGGCTTCGCCAAAGGTCTCCGGCGCATAATGGTAGGGCTGGAGCACGCCATTCAGATACCACTTGGCTATATGGGGATCCGCCATGAACGTCATGACCACATGGTTCGTGTCCAGGCTTTTGACAATCTGGGCCGCCCGCTCCGTATATTCAACGGAATCCTGGAGGTTCGAAAAGGTGTTGTAGTAGTAATTGATATCCCATTCGTTCCCGATCCCCCATCCCAGGATTGCGGGGTGATCCTTAAATGCGTTGATAACGGCGGCAATGTTGTTGGTCCGGGCGATCTGACCGTAAAAGGGTGAATCAACCGGCATAATGACCCTGATCCCGTATTTATAGAACATATCAAGCAGCGCCCGCGCCTCGGCGTTCGTGCCGGGGTCATAATATGCGCGCGCCACATTCACGCCCATCGCCGCCATCATCGGGATATCGGTCGATGCCCAGTTAAACATCTCATTGCGATAATCGGTCGGATTCAGATGAGGGTCAATCCCGCGTGATGTCGGCCCCCAATTAACACCTTTAAGCGTCAGTGCGTGCGACGCCCCCAGGGTCCCGTCTTCCTTCCGGTCCCTGGCAAAAATGCGCCGGTCGCCATCCACGGTATAAGTGATCGTCGGCTTATCCGGAACGCCCAAAGCCTGAGCCGCAACGTCGCGAATGGAGAAAAACAAACCCGCAATGCCGGCAAGCACATATTTCGCAAGAACAGCCAGCCGAAGCTCGCTTCGTTCCGCGAAAGCGCCTTTTTGCTGAAGGTCAGACATCGCCTTACGGAGTTTTTTTTCATTACTCAGGGGCAGCCGGGATTCAGCGCGGGATTCGGAGGGTTGTGCGCGGGCGATATCCTGCTCATTTACTTTTATCGCTTCGGAGTTTTTAAATACTTCGCCAATGAATGAGGCAGCATCGCGGAGTTCGGCGCGATAATCCGCGCCGCGCATCGCTGAAATGGCAGCGTCGGTCTGTTGTGGCTGGACGACATCAAGAAAAGCGGCGGAAGCGTCACCCGCCGGGACCGGTTCGTCCGCGTCGCGGTTCACAATACCGCCGGTGCTTTTGCCGAGCATGGCGTCCTTGTAAAGGCGGCGGTCGGAAGCCTCGGAAAGATGCGGCGTCACAACGGCGTAGCTCGCGCGGCTCTCCTTTAAAAGACCCCGGAGCCCGTCCGTATGGAATCCGCCCGTCAGCACGGCGGCCTTCGTGAGTTTGCGTTCGCGCATCTCGCGGTCGATGTTTTCATAAAAAACACGTTCGCGTTCGTTCGCGAAAGCGTAGAAACGAAGCGCCGCGGTAAATACCTCCTTCATCCCGCCGGCATCCCCGGATTGTTCCTTCCCCCGTACCCCGCGCTCCGTCCTCCGCGCGGGAGTCTTCACATTCATTCCAATATCCCCCATCAGGGATTTGAGGGAAACACGACGCTCGCGAAGGTCGGTATATTCGTCACGGGTTAATTCAAGCCGAAGCAGTTTCGAAATGAGCGCGAGGTCCCGCTGCAACCCGACAAACCGCTTTTCCTCGGGCGTCCCGGCAAGCGAATCGGTCAGCATGCGGAATAGCTTTTCGATCTCACGGAAAAGCGCCGGCGCGTCGAGTTCCCGTTTCAGGGTCCTCCGCGCGGCAAAAGCCGTAAAATGCGGCCAATCGCCGATCGTAAGACCTTTCGGACGGGCGTCGCGCAGAAGCGTTTCAAAAACCGCGCGGCAATCCACCAAAGCCTCCGGCTCGGTTTCACCGAACACGGTCTCCACGGTCCGGATGGTTTCCCCGGCAACGTGCCGGGAACGGAGAAACTCCATAAGCGAGGATCGCTCTTCCGCGGCCTTTTCGGGATCGAGCGACTTTTCGATCTCCTGAAGCGCCATCAACCGCACCGTCTGCGGCCATTCAAGCTGGCTGAACGCGTGTCTCATATCGAGTCCCAGGACTTCCCGGACCTGCTCAAGGAGCCGGTTCACGAACGGCATGAACTCGCGGCGGCCGTTCTCGAAACGCTGCCAGTCCGCGACCGCCTCGCGAAGCCGGGGGGACGCGTACCGGGAATAGGTCGAAAAAAGACGGGTTTCGATCCGGGAGAGAATCTTTTCAACGCGCGCGGAGGCCTCGAAGACCGTCTTCAGGGCTTCATAATTCGCGCGGTAGAGTTTCACATCTTCAAGACCCAGGCCTTCGACGCCCTTCGGATGCTCGGCGAGGTAAAGCCCCGCGCCGTTCAATATTCCCTGTTCCGCGAGGTATTCGGCAACTTTCCGGTTGCGCTCTTCATCCGCGAAAAATTCGATTTTCGAAGCATCAAGCTTCTCGGCGGCGCCTTCCACGAACACCGTTTTGATACCGTAGGTCGTATCGAGGTACCGGAGAAGCTCACGGACTTTCCGCTGGGCATCGTAACTACCGTGCCCGTTCTGGACGAGGACGATCGCGCGTTCGCGCAGGGACCGGTCGGCGGAGGTCACGGCATATGTTTCACTGACCACCCCCAGATTCTCCGGAACCTGGAAATGACCGGCAAACGGAAGCTCCGGGCCGGCGGCGCCTCCGGACACACTGATCCCGTCGATCGGGGCGGCAAAGCCTGCCTGCGTGAAAAGAAAACAGGAAACAGTGACAAGACTTACGCAGCGCAGGAATCTACGTGATGATCGCATGGGCGATTTTCTCCTTTGAAAAACCAGTTTTATCAAAACCATCGGATGACATAAAATTCCGGACTTCTAATTTCCAGACAGGACAAGCGCTTCCGAAAGGTAACCTGCGTTTTGAGTTACCACAAGGGGCAAACGCAAATAAATGCTTTATAAATCTATTAAGGGCGGGACTGCTTTTGCCGGGGAGTGAATCGGACATTCCTGAAACATTCCTCGGGTTATTCATATGAGAACAATTTATAACAGATCAAAACTTCTTAAAACCCGCTGCGGAACTCCCCACAAAACCACCCACTCCAAGGCCGGGTTCCGGAACCCGACTTTAGAGTGGGTAAAAATCCAAATCTCCTGGATTACGTCGACCGCACCGCGAACTCAATGCCCGGGTACTGCCGCGTACGGATCAATAAAATCCGTTACGCGGACCGCGCGATAGATTGCGTCGCCTCGAGCTGCGCCTGAACCATTTGCGCCACAGTGATCTGCACTGCGCCTGTTACGGTCTGCTCCGTACCCACGACAACAATCCTGCCATTGGCAAGCAGCGCCGCCGTGAGATAGGCCAGCTCATTGTCAGCCGATTTCGCTCCGGGCTTGACCTGCACAAGGCTGTTACCGAGCGTCAGGAGACCGATCAGTTTGATCTGAGTGGCCACAGCCTCATTCACATCGCCCACCGCGACCTCGATACGGCCCGCGAACTTCTTACGGACAAAATCCGCTTCTGCCCGATCACGCACAAGCGCAACGATCACAACATCCTTCGAGATGATCCCGGCATTCCGGCGCGCGATCGCTTGCTCGATCAACGCCTTGTTATACTGCGCGATATAGATACCCTTGTCAGGACTGACAGAATCAGGCACCGCGACCCCCTGCCCCCGGAGACTCATAATCAGTTCCGTCAGATGAATCTCAGCACTACGGGCGCCAGGAGCCAAAGGAACCCGCCCCTCGAATCCGGCTTCCTGCACGGCACCCGCCGCCTCCATAAGTGCGGCATTCATCGCTGATTGACGCGTCATTCCATCTTCACCGGTCATCGCGAATCGCACTTCCGAACGGGTCACCTGCTCAGAAGTACGCTGGAACGGCTTGATCTCGGCCGCCGCAGCTTTAACAATCGAGGGTCTTTCGCTCTCGTCCGCGTCGGCATATTTCTTCAGATTTGCAGAAAGAATCTCGGATTCTTTCGAAGTAACACCGGCCATCCGGAGGGCTTCTGCGACCATCTCATCCGTGACCGTCACGCTTCCATCCCCGTAAATGCGTCCCATCGCTATCTCGGAAAACGCCGCATTGCCCGGAAAAAGCTCCGGGCGAACACGTGAACGGGGCTCGATATACATCGTCCATTCACGACCTTTGACCGCAGGACGGATAAAGAGCGTCGAAGGGACGTCAAGTTCTGTCAGAAACTTCGCGACAAGGACTCCATAGCGGGCCAACATTTCTTTGGAAGCCGCGCGAACCACATAAACAGGTTCCATGGCGCCTCCAAGCTGTGTGACCGAAGCATCCGCGACCTTCATAAGAGGCGTGCGCGTAACGCCCGACGAAGCTTCCAGACGTTCCAGCCGACCGGTCTGCATAAACCCGCTCTGGAAATGCTGTGAATTCACCGATGCGCCCGCCGCCTTGCCAAGATTCATTCCAGCAAACACATCGCGGTCCCCGATAAGCTCGAGCGATTCCAGCAGAACCAGAAGCGACGACTCGTCAACAGTTTGGTTCCGGCCCGACATCGGATCGACCACGATCAAAAAGTGATTCGGATAAAGCGGCGCGTGGTTACGCTGAAAGTACACATCCGTGCCGTTAGAGCTCTTGATTTTGAACAAGGTCTGCTCGGGCCGCTTGGTGATGATCTTCCAAAAGCTCAGCTCCGACTCTGCCCGCGGCAGATCGACCGGCGTCCAGTCACAGAGAGGCTTTTGGTGTCCTTTTTCGATCTCATTCCGTGAAGGCAATGTCACATACGTAAACTGGTTGGGACCGGGGATAGTCTTCTCCCCCGCCTCCACAAAGAAGTTATATCGGTCAACCGTATTAAGGCCCTTCGGCCATTCCTCGCGAATTCTCTCAGCAAGCGACATCCGCGTTTCGGCGCGCGCGTTGGCGATCATTCGCTCAACTCGGCTGATGCGCTTCAAAAACTCACTCGGCTGAGTCTTTTCACGGACCCTGGACTTCAAGTACGGGAAGGTTTCATCCCTGTCATTTGCGCCTTCGGGTATGACAATCCCCCCGGGATTCACGACACGCTTGAAATGCTCCATCAACCCGGCAAGATCGTCGAGCCGTTCGGAGCCCTGCAGCTTGGCCGCTTCAATCAGGGACGGGAAGATCTCTTGTGCCATTGCATTACTGAGAAGACCTTGCTCGATCCGCCAATATTCATCCAGCGCCCTGTCTATCTCGGGGGATTGGCCTTTCATGGCAGAAATCGCGTCTTCCAGCTGCTTATAAGTCTCGATCGACACGGCCTCCGAAAGCCACCGATTGAAAACTTCCCGATCGGACAGCCGGTCCGGCTGATGGACGGGCGCCTCAACGGTCGCGGCAATGATCTTGACCTCGTCGAACGACCGCGAACTGCCATCCGTGAGAATCACAGACTGCGTCCGGGGATTGATCCTGGCGATCTCCCCTTCCGACAATCCTCCCCGGGTGATATTCGGCACCTCAACCCTCATGCCTTTGCCGAACACGGTCTTCGTCCCGTCCGGTGCGGTGTATTCATAGGAATCGACCAGCGTCGCCTTGATCGCGGCCGATGCGGCGTCCGCGTCCGCTTTATTGAGATAACGGAGATAACGATTTTCCAGCGACACGGGGTACTCCCAATTCCCGATCGCGAACACAACTTTTTTTGTCTCTTTATCGATACGCTTGACGGTGTCTTGAGATATCTCACCGCTATAAGGGTTGACGCTGTAAAGGACAGCGCCTTCGGTCAGTTTGTTGCCTTTAGCGTCCACCGCTTCCCACGCGGGCGTCCGCTCGGACCGAGGGACTTCGGTTTTTGCCGGCACAGCCTCGGCAAGCGTAACCGGTTCGTCCGTTTCACCGTCCATTTCAACTCCCCCTCCGGTCCAATCCGAACCGAGACCGCCATCATCGTCCCCCGAAGTTTCCGGTGGAGTGGCCGCCCGCGCGGCCGCGGCCTCAGCGACCACGGCATCATAACGTTCCTTAACCGGATCCATCGCCTTATCGTGCCTCAGCCGGGCCTCATTCCACAGGGCATCAGCACGCTGCCTGACCGCATCGGGCAGCGCTTCATCTCTTGCGATACTCACAAGCTCCTGATCCGTATCCTGAAGCTTTCCCAGAATCTCGTTATCATGCCGCAAGAGCATCTTGTCGGCACGTTCAATCCTTGTCTGCGGCGTCAATGACGCGTCATTGAGAACTCCGAGGACTTCCGAAAATAGCGCGTCATAATTCCGGACCGCGGTCTCCAATTCAGCAACGGCTTTGTCGATCTTCGCGTTCGCTGCAACAACCATCTTATCATCCGCATGATTCACCACTTCTACGCCCGAAGTTTCATCTGCACTTTCGGACTTCTTTACTTCAGCAGAAGACTTGGCAATACCGTCAATGATTGACTTAATCTTTGTGATGCGGTCAGAAACGCCCCTGGCTTTCTGCTCGGCTTTTTTAATGTTCGCTTCTATTTTTTCGGTTGAAGCCCCAAACGCAGAACCCGCGACCATCATAACAGCATTCGCTTCGTTTGCGGCCTTCGTGAGTTTGCCAACCTCGCTGTTCTTCGCGTCTTCCGCATCACCACCTTCTCCGGTAAGCCCCTTCAACATTTTATTTTGGTCGGACAGGATCGCATCCAAGGATTTCAGCACTTCAGCCAACGCTTCCGAATCTTCGGCAACCGTCCGGTCTTCGAATCTTTTCACCTTCAACTGACGTGCCTGAATCTTCGCAGCCAGTCTCTTAAGACCCTCAATCTCAACATCTACATCAGTCTTAAAATCCAGAAGCGTGGGGCCATCATACCCTAAAGCATGCCCGATAAATTCTATTAACCATATCTTCCTCTCGGGAATACCTGCAGCATTGTAATACTGCGCCTTTTCGTTTTTTGAGTTAAGCGCATCATAGACTAGCTTGATCTTCTGATTACGCACCTTTCTGTGCGGATAACCAGCAATATTCGTAATGACTCTGTTAATAAGATAATTACCCATGAAACGCTTAACCCAAACGCTTAGACTTATGATGGCCAAGAACGTCACCAAAACGCTGATCGCCGTCTGAAAGAAAAGCAGCGAGCTGATCGATCCGGGCATCAGTAGCCCGAGCCCCGTAGCGGCGTCCCCCATGCCAACAGAAGTGGCCGAGAAGAGGAGCCCTTGGCGGACATTTTCGCCAAGGAGCGAGAGAAGGCTCACGCCCCACGGAGAGAACATAAAAAAGAGAGTACCCCACAGAAGAGCATGCCCGAGGATTACCGACGCAAGCTCACCCTTCCGCATGCCCCCGAGCCATTTGATCGGTGAGTTGTCGCGGAAAACACCCGCAAAATATGCGGCATGGGAACCAAACAGGAATGCCACCAGAAGCGGATAGAATCCGACAAAGAACATCAGCCCGATATACGATGACGCGATGATACCGACAAGGGCGGCAAGCGGCAGGAACAAAATCACGGCTTTGTCCCTGTCCTGTTCATTTGATGCTTTTTCGTGATTAAACGCCGGAACATATTTACTTTTCCAAAGCGCAATCAGTAGAACCACGCCGATAATCACGCCGGACGCGATCATTGCGGGCGGCGAAAGCAGCCCCATCGCCCCAAAGCTTTTGGCCCACGCGGTCCCCATGATCAGCTGTATCGCGAGCCCCGACGCTATGCCAACACCCGCGTAAAGAGCGTGCATGTACTCGGGAAGTGACAGGAAATTTTTATACGGAGTCGTCGATTCCGCAAGATCCACCGTTTTCGGCGCCACGCGATCCCACTCCCTGAAGAATTTCTTGCCCAGACTTCTGAGTTCCTTCACCCGGCCCAAAGAAACCACGGTGACCAGGAATTCGAGCGCTGAGAAGGCCCACTGAGCGACGGCCTTCGGCAATTCAAGGAGAACATAGAACATTATCGCCGGGAAGAACCCGACAACGCGTGAAATCGTGACCAAAAGAAGCTTGACCGCGATATTCATGTCCGCGCGAAGTCCGAGAGCTGACGCAATACCACCAAAGGTCTTGTAACTCCAGGAATCATAGACTCTGATCCATGCGCCAAAGAACGGCATCATGGAAACCACGAACATGATGATCGCCGTCATAAAAAGGGCTGCGGAGGTAACGGCAATAACCAACGCTCCCGTCACGATCGCAGGAACAATTCCCATGAGCAACGAAAACATCCATATCGGATTTGAAATCAGGCCCAAGAGCGGCATATTGTCATAATGTTTCAGGATTGAGTGCCTTGCGAAGCCGTCGAAGATGAGCCTCAGGATAAAGGTCGGCAGATCGTTCGAAAAATCCCATTTGATCTTCTTCAAGAATTCGAAGAAACGGTTCTTGTCGCGATCATCATAGAGCCCGGGTTTCCCATCCGCCCGCTCGATCATGGTGGGCCTGACACCAACAAGTGGCTGAACCGTCAGCCGATCGCGGTCAGTGATCCGTTTCATGATCTCCGCGAACTGCGCGTCCGTGACATCAGGCGACAGAAGAGCTTTCCAGTTAAGCGCTCCATCGCCAAATGATCGCTGATGCAGTTTCAGCACCAGAGTCATATAGCCGATCTCAAGCAGCAGCCAAAGCCTCCCGAAAAAGCCGGCCGTTTTCAGCTGTCCCCGGCGGTTCAGGACTTTTTTCCAGGTGTCACGTATTTTTCCGATAGCAAATGTATGATCCTGTACATACTTAAGATGGTCGTAGATATTCGGCCCGCTGTAGGACACGAACTCGTCTTCCCCGTTGAAAATCTTGAAGATGTCGACCAAACGGGCATCCAGGGTGCTCTGGAGAAGGCTCATGTCCCCCACATCGCCCTTCCGGTAAGAGCTTTTCAAAGCCGCCCTGATCCTCGTGTCAGCGCCGTCAAAGAGCTGATCCACGAATTTTCCGAGGTCTGCCTCGCTCAGGTTTCCGAGCTTGAGGTTCTCCACCATCTTCTGAGAAACTTTATTTTTCGGATCCTTCAGCTGGTCTTTCAAGGTTTCAAGGAATTTCGCAAGAGCGCCTGAATCATCGAACAGGATCGTGTAATATGCACCAAGCGGCATGCCGGGAAGAGGCATCAGGAGTTCGCCGGCTACACCGGTATCAATGAGATACTTTCCAAACATGCGGAGTATCCCCTGTATCCAAGCGTCCCCGAGGACCGTATAACCGCCGGAATGGTGAACCCATATGCCAAGATCGTAGGCAAAGGTGGTTGTCGCTTCATTTCGGTATCCTGTCGCCATCTGAATCTGTTTCGCATGCGGAAACATCAGGCGGCCAACGGTCAGATAATAGAGCGAATCCGCGTTGAGCGCACTGCCGCGGTCAAGGGTCTCCGTGTACCAGGCCTTTGGCTCGGACTTAGGCTGGAGCTTTTCCATCAACGCTTTGCGCTCTTCTTGGGTCATATCGATCGACAACATCTTCCTTAGTGCCTCAGCCGCAATCAAACGCCGTTTGCCCGTGGTCTGATCCGTAATCCACCACTGGGCAAGCAATGGCCCCATCATCTTTTCAACCGTCTTGTTCAGAACCATCCGGGACTCACCACTCCGATCTTTTTCTTCGACCATCCAGTCAACAAAAGCTTCATCCTTTGTGGCAACCCCCGAAAAGAATTGTTTATTCTGCCAAGGGACATTGACAAAAACACGCTGGACGTCCTCGCCATAGTCGCGACCGAATCTTTTTTTGTAACTATCCTTGAGTGCGTTTTTCACAGCCGGAACAGTTGCAGCTTCAACCGCGTCGAACATAGCCTGCATTGCGCGACGGGCTGACGCGGAAACAAGGAGAAAGCGTCCTTGGGGACCAAAAACATATCCAAGCTCCTCGGCGAGCACAACGGGGTTGTTCTCGCCACCGATCATATTCCCGTAAACAAAGAACGGCATCATCGCACCAAGGACCATTTCGCCGGTCCCATCCTCCCCGCGGGATGTCATGGCACCCCACCGCCCGATATTCGTCGTCGGCTTCATATCATTCTCGCCATAGACGAGCTTCACATGTTCCTCGCCAAAAATCTCAACCAGAGGACGGTAGATCTGCTCATAGGCGATTTTTGCAGATTTCAGGCGCTCACCCTTGTCCTTATCATTACTCTTAACACCGAGCTTCGCATGGTTGGCATAAATCACATGGACATGCTCATCCGCGTAATTCCCGAGCAAAGAGATCAGGGAACCTGTGAAAGAATCATCCACTTCCTCGGATTTTCCGGTATCCGCGTACCAGATATTCATAGTCACCAGCGCTTTAGCACGCTTTTCATTCGTCGCAAATCCATCCACCCCCGCAACGGTGTACTCCATATCCGCGAGCGAGGCATCAGATATCTTACGGAAATGGGCCTTTTCAATTTCACGACGATGTACCTTAAGCCAGGCCAGCAGGCTTCCGCGGAACGCCTCGTTCGTGAGATCCGACTTTATCGCAGTTAATTCCGCAGCACGGGTTTCGCCCGTTAATTTACGAAAAGCCTTGACCCTCTCGATCCAGTAATCAAAGCGTTCTTCATCGATCGTCTTGTACGCGATCGCCGGGTTAGCGGGACCTTTAGGTGCGTTCCGCAGAATGGGGCGGAGATCCATTTTTTGATGTGCCGGTGCGGGATCGATCCAGTAAAGCAACCGTATAATGAGGAGAGGCACAGCGACCGCAAGTACCAGGGTGAATGCGAAAGCGCTGCCCGCAACGCCAAGAGCCGCGCCAATGGATGGGACCATAAATGCGACAGCAGAAATTAAAAATGTCTTGAGACCGATCAGGAACCCCGCGAACATCGACGCCCCCAAGACCCCCGGCATCAACCAGATGAGACCCGCCAAGAGAGCCGATCCGATAACAGCCCCCCACAACAGCGTAGGAAACTTGTAAATAATGACAGTGGTCAGGGCGTAGGCCACCTGCCTGACGAGTACAAAAGTAACCGCATAAAAGAGCACCATAAAGGAAACACCCAAAACAAGGCCGAGCAACCCCGTCCCAAACGGCGAAAGAGCCGCAACAAAAAATCCGACAACAACCGAGGGCACGGCACTGATGACGGCAATTGAAATGAAGTTCCGCCATCCCGCGAGTTTAACACCTTTCATTGAAGTTTCAATCTCTGCGAGACGGATCTTTGTCTGCTGAATCTTATCGATCGCATATTCCGCCCGTCGCTTTTCCGCTTCGAGCTCAGCTCTCGTTTTCCCCTGGAGCTGCGCGGGTGTGGGAAGGGTGCGTAGTTCAGGACGGGAAGCAAGCTCCCTGTCGATATTCGCCACAAGCTCATTCAAGGCAGCCAGCTCGGCATCCCTATCGCCCTCCTTCTTTTTCGCATATTTCTGAAGACCCGGGATAAGCCCGGTCAGTAAATAGCGACGTGCGAAAGTAACCATCGTCCAAACCATGGCGACAGCGAAAACGACCAGAGCGACAGCAAGTCCTCCGATGGGTCCGACCGTCAGCAATGAAATATGCCGCGCTCCCCAAGCCGCATATTCTTCTTTTTTGGCCTCTACTCCAAACTTGTCGATCACGTTACGGCGGAGCACCCCGGAATTTACATCGCCCCAATAGGTCGTGAATCGCATCCTGTCCTTCGGGGTTACGTTCATCTCATCTACGAGCTTATCAAGAAGGCCAAGCTGCTCGGCGGGCGGCGCTTCAGCATCTAGCATAGCGAAAATAAACAGCGGAGAAACAACCGATACATCCGGTTTGATAGCCTCTTTTGTAAAAAACCGGCGGACACCAGCTTGGCGCGCCTGATAATAATGATTCAAGATCGTCCGGTAGATCTCTTCCGTCTTCTTCATCCGTTCTTCGATTACCGCCGGCGAAATACCGCCGGGGATCCCGCTCTTCCGCAACGCTTCAGCCTGAAGATCCTCCAGAAGATCTCCCAGATATTCAGGTTTCACCTCCGATATCTTTTTCAGGCGGCTGTCGAGGGTTTCGATACCTGCAACCCTGTTCGCGAATCCAGAGAGGAAACCGCTGACGCCCATCCGGTTGCGCAGGAACCGGCTATAACCGAACTGTTTCCGCTCATATTCAAGAGCGTTAAAAGCACCGCCCTGTCCACCCTTTTCGCGAGCATCCAGCGCCTTCTGAAGCCTAGCCGGCAGAATCCCATAATAAGCACCCTGTCCGCCAGGTGTGATCAGATTATCGAAAACGTTCTTAACCGAAGCTTCTAGCACCGCATTCTCGACCGGCTGTTGCACGGGCATTGGTGAAATACGAAGTCTATGGAGCCGGTCAACATCAAACAGGGCACGTTTGACAAGCTCGGAATCCCAATTTGTTCCCTCGGCAAGACGGGGTTGAGTGGCATCGAGATATTTCTCGGCCTCATCGACCCAAGTTTCGATATTCCGGTCGGTCAGTTCCTTGGCCTCCGCATCCTCGGCGATCCTCAAGTATTCCTTCTCGGTTGCAGCCTCGTCTTCCATACCAAGGCTGAATTTCCGTTTTTCCAAGGACACCTGAAGCTGCCCCTTCAAGCTCAGGATGCGTTCGATGCGGCGGAGTTCGTTATCAACGTCGACCCGGGTGAAATTCTCCTTCGCACTGAGGCGGCTCAAAATGATTCGACCTATCCCTTCAACTTTTCCGTCATACTGTCCCTTGTCAGTGGCATCGCTGAACTCGACAGGGCGGTCAAGAAGAATTTTGCCATCCTCGCCTCTAATTACCTGTAGTCTAGGAGTGATGTATCGTTTCAGGACAAGGACCAGCTCAGGCGAATACCCCTGTCTAACGACGCGACTCACGAACTGCGTCTTTTCTTCCGGTTTTACCGAAGAAAGGATCGTTGGGTCAAAACCATTGAACCGGCCACCCGAAAGCACCCGGTCAAAATCAGCGAGAACATCCCGCTTGATCATACCCGAGTTGGCACCCGCATCCATTTTCAGATTCCAGCGGGCGACATTTTCAGTACGTTTGCGGTCAAACCTGTCCTGGAGCTCTCTGTAACGGGCATCGGCAGCCGCTTTACCGGATAACCCGAGCGTTTCGTTGGCTTTGATCACCTCGTAACGCTTCAGATATTCTTTAACCGTTGACCGGATAAACCCTGACTTCAGCTCTTCGCTGACCGGAGCAGTTCTGAAACGGGCAAACGACTCCGAAGCTTCTTTAGCGACAACGAAAGCATCATAGATCATTGCTGGGAAGTCGCCGTAAGCGGGGCCATTCCCATCGCGTCCCGATTTCTCACTCAGGATATCAAGCCACCACCCAAGATCCCTGACGGTCCCCTTGGCCTTTTCATCCATGTTAAGATCCAGTCCAAAAACGCTCTTATAAGACCTCATGGCGGTACGGACATGCACCGGATTGTAGCCCGCTGCTATCAATCTTTCTCCCACTGGGGATGTCACAAGATTTTTGAAATCGGGGTCATGCGGTGCTTCTGCCTTTTTCTTTGCGATGATATGGTCAAGCTCGTTATCAGGGATAAAATCCCGTCCATTCCGATAGGCATCCACATCGCTGCTTACCACATCCATCAGTGCGAACATTCCATAAGCTTTATAATTCGCCGCCTGAACCAACGCGGCGTCGTGAAGGTATCGGAAGATTGCTACAGGCATCTGCTCCGGCTTGACAGAATACTTCGCAGTAGCACCCAACTTAATGTCGGACTGCAATCTCGTGATCAGCCCAACGAGAGCAACGTTTGCCCAACCAGCTTTGCGGGTGTCGGCATTCTGAACACCCGCTCTCTCAAGCTGCTTGTCTAGTTCCAGTTTATAGTTCAAGGTTGCTCCCTCGACACCCTTCAGACTCCCCGCATAAATAACTTCCCGGCCGTTGACAGCCGCAAACATCAGGCCATAATTCCTCAGAAACTGAGATTCGTCAGATAGAGCCACAATTGTGTTATTTTTTGCGGTGATTCGATTGAGCAACGCCTCGAGTGCTCCGGAGTTCAAGTCATCCACAACCGGAGCATTATTTTCGCGGGTCACTTTGCCGTCCTCGTTATACTTATAGTTGGTCAGGCGGAAAGACGACCGAAGAATCAACTCCTGCGTCTGTATCTGAATATCACGCTCATGCCGTTTGACACTATTTCGTTCAAAGTTCTGCTGTTTAATCCGATTGGATACTTGGGAGATGGCTTCACCGCGCGTGAGTTTCACGGATGAAATCTTTTGGATATGAGCTTTTAGGGCCATTTCTTCCGCCGCACTCATCCAAGGCATCTCGGCTTTATACCGCTCCCAAATAGACGGATCATTCAAATCTCTGGCCGCGCGAACCCTTGCCGTCAAGGGAGAAGCTTCACCGGGCTCACGCCACCCAATCTCTGCTTCTCTGACTGCCGTGTAAAATTCCAACGCGGTTAGATCCCCATAACCCCGAACTTTTCGAAGTTCATCGAGATCGCGAAGCTCGGCTTCAGCCATACTATAATCAGCAGATGCATCCATGATCCGGTTCAACGCATCACGTGTAAGCGACACTTCATTGATCCGCTTTCTCGCCCAAACCTCGGCCTTTGTCGCGGTCACTCCAAATGATTCTCCCGGGACACGTTGCTTCGCCCAATATTCGATCACCATCTCCCGCAACTTGGAACCAACCATACCTTTGGCCTCATTTGTCAGCATCGCACCGTAAGAGCTGTCCTTCGCGAGCTCCGATTCCAGTGCGGAACGAACGGACCCGTCGTCTGCGAGGAAGTTGTCGAAATAAAGACGAATCAGGTCTCCGGCGTCCTTCTGGGCTGTGGCGTCACGCGTGAAAAAAGGCTTCCAATTCAGATACCTTTCCTCATCCCTGAAATCATCGGCGATCGCCATCAAAGCGCCAAGACTCGTACCGTTCTTATCCCGTCGCAGATCGTACCCGATGGATTTATTCAGCTTAAAAGCCAGCCGGAATTGGGGAATGACGACATTAAGGCGATCGTCGAGTGTCGGGTATTTTTCGAGCCAAGCATTTCGCTCATCCGCATCTTCAATGTGGGAACCAAAGAGGAGTATGTCAAGCGGGCCGACACCGTTGCCGATCCGAATACCGTTCTGGAGATTGAGAAGTGACATGGTCACCATACGCCGCGCCACCGCCCCGGCATCCGCATCCGCGTTCTTCTCGGCGAACGACGAATAACTTCCTGGCCTCTGCTCAAGCACCCCGACGGGAAGCGAACCGATCGCGTCTTTCTCCATAAAAACTTCGCTCAGTTTTCGGACGGCGGTCATGACCTGGGCAAACTGTTCGCCATCAAGTCCCAGCCGGTACTGCAGTTCCGTCAGAGCCAGAACACCGGAGCGGTCGCGAAGTTCATCCATCGCGGGCACCCGGTCGAACAGGATTCCGAACGCCGCCGTCGCTCCGGTCGCCTTGAATTTTCCGGTTTTTGCGTCTTTTTCGGGCCAATATCCGCCTTTGATCAGGCGAGGGTGGATATTATAGAACTCGATACGGGACAGGATATTGTCCATGTTCAGCCCCGCGCTGATGCCATCGATCACCCCCCATGGCATGTGGGCTTCCTCTCCGCTTTGAGCGCGCAGATAGGGCGCTTTGATAGCCTCCATCTGTCTTGCCGCTTCATTCTGCCGAGCATCGGCCAGAGCTTTTTCGGCATCGGCCGCGGCTTTCAGCGGTGCTGATACAAGCGCCAATTTCTCGGCTTCATCCGCAGCTGATTTTGCAAAAGTTTCTAAAGCCGCGACATCAGCCTCACTCCGGCTAGCCGGTTGGCTGACGTCGACGGTCTTCAGGTGAACCGGCTCCCTCTTTCTCCAATTGAAGAGCCATCGGAAAAAAGCTTTTGTTTTTGCCCAATCCAGGAAACGTTGCCACCAGGTCTTCGGAGCGGCCTGCGCCACGGCTTTCTCGGCCGCCACTTTACTCTGGCGCTCCTGCTCCAACTTTTGATTTTCAAGCTGTTCGGCCTTGGCCGCCTCAAGGGCTTTCTCAGCCTCGGTGGCCCTGATTCCGGCCTTCGCGGCCGCCTCACTGGCCTTCGCGTAGGCCTCCCGAGCCTGGCTGGGAACCATAACATGCGCCTGCGCGGCCTTGGGATCCAGCGCCATCCTGACCGCAAGCGTGAAGATCCGTCCGAATTCCTTGGGATCATTCACGGTATAAGGACGAATACCGTCTTTGGGAACCAGGACACCGTTACGATCGAGCGTGGCACGGCCATCCCGAAGGTTCAGGACATCGGAAGCGTCATCGAGGAAGAGAAAGACCCGCCGCATCAGCGCTAGGGCATCTTCATCCGTCTTGATGCCAAGCGACTCACGGGCCTGCATATTTTGAAGGAACATGTTGGAGATGCGGGCGAACACGTTCACAAAGCTCACCTGTTCGATGCTGATCCCATTATCCTCCAGGACTCCTTTGGCGGAGGGATCAAAGCGCACGGAAACCCAGGGGGTCAGGAAGTAGCTTCGCGGATCAATGCGTTCGAGGAGGCTCTTCCCGGCCCGATGGTCGCTCTGGACACCGGCCTGCAGAAGATCCGTAAGAGCCGCGGTCCATACCGAAAGGTCACCGGGATGGCCGGCCTCGGCATAAGTGCCGAGCATATTGACGAGCACGTTGTGAAGTGCGATATAGCGGGGATTCGGCGTCCCGTCCGCAAGATTTTTTGCTTCCGCAAGCGCGGGGACAAGATTCACGATCATTTGATCCGCGGCATTCTGAAGCGCCTGATTCCCGGGATGCCCGGCGTCCACAGGGAAAAGATCCTCATCCGCGCCAAGTAGCCGGGACTTGACCTTGACCTCTCCGAGCCTGGCGTCCTTGTCATATCCCTGCGCCGGTTTAGCCGTTCTCAGACGGTCCTTGGCCAAGGCGTCATCAAGCTGTTCCTGTTTGGTTCCGGGCTTGGGAGCCTCCTTATCCACCCGTTTCGATGCCTCCTCGAGGATGGAATCCAGCTGCCCCTGGAGACTCGTGGCCGTATCCATCGAAGGAAGTCCGAGTTCCTCAACCGTCAGGCCGTAGCGTTCAAGTTTGGTCATAAGGGTCGCTCTGGCGCGGGCATGAAAATAAAGGGCGTAGACAAAATCACGCTGGCGATTATGGAGGAGATCGAGATACGTCATGACCTTATCAAGCCCTTGGTCGCCACCCGCCGTTTCCCAATAAGTCGTGCCGAACCTGTCAGCGAGCTCCTTGGCGGAACGGGCATATTCCCTGAGGGCAACTCCGGTATTTTCAACATCACGGACCGCTCCTCTCAGTTCATACTGGATATCAAGGATCATCTGTTTTTTCTGTTCTTCAGTCTGATTTTTCTCAAGCTTCGCGATCTTGAGCTTGCTCCAACGGCCCGAGCCCCACAGCTGCTCCGTGAAACCGACCTTGAACCGGTCTCCCCGCAGACCGACATCCGCCCAGAGATTTTGCCAGCTGTTGAAGGTGGCCCTGGCCTGCTCGTCGAGCTTATCGATGCGCGCCGTAAGCTGTTCAACCCGGGGATCCGTCATTTCGATCGCCGCCCTGATGGAGCCTTCCGCTTCCATTACCCGGTCCATGCTGTCCTGCACAACACGGCTGATATCTAACAGCTCCGGAGAAAAAACGACTTCGAGCTCAACGTTCCGACCGAGCCCATCCCGGACTTTGGCGAGAGTTTCGTTCAATCCGAGGTCGGCTTCGCGCGCCACAATCTTCATACGAGCATCTTTATCCCTGGCGTTCAGTTCCTTATCGCTCGTCACCTCTCCCATTTTCCCGAGGGTTTGCGCGACTTGTCCGAACAACCACGTTTCGAGGGTTTGCTCCCCGACCAGAGCTCCCTGGACCATCCGCTGGGCCTGGACCTGATACGCAAGGTCCAGCAACCGATCCTCCTGCTCTCTGATTACCGTCAGCTCCTGCGCGGTCAGCTCGCGCCCTTCGATCTCCATCTGTTTTTTCGTGGTGCCGCGGCGGAGGTCGTCGATATGCAGGGTCAATTTCACCGTTTTTGCCGAATCCCAGTCTCCGGACACCGGGATCGTCATCCAGTGGTCCATAACATCCGAGATGTCCCGCTCACGGTTCGCTTCGGACGACGAAAGGAACCCATAGGAGCTGAGGACAGCCGGGTCCATCACGCGCCGCGTCATAAGGTCCCGGAGTTCCACGTTCTCCCGGTCAACCTTGGCCGCGAGCGCCCACGGAGTCATTTTCGCGGCATCAGCGGGATGGAGCTTTTCATAGGTCAGAGGCTTTTGCTGTAGTGACTTCCACTGCTCCAGGAGATCAAGGGGAACGCCGGACTGGATGAGATCGCCTTCGATCTTGGCCATATTCTTGCGCAGGGTCTCCTGCTTTTCGCTGATCTCACTCATTTTAACCTTATAATTCCGTTCGTCGTTCGGCGAATTGAAGAACAGCCAGCCGAAGAACTTATTGAGCGAATCGCCTTTTTCTGTGGCCATCTGCCCGATCACGCTCTGGTAGAACCTCACGTTCTCCGTCAGTGTCGCGAGATAGCCGCCTTCCTGGACAAGCCAGGAATATTCATCGAGCAGCGAAGACACCTTTTGCTGCTCACGGTCCAGTTCGTGGCGGGCAAAACGAGCCGAGTTGAGCGCCGCGCGGTGGGCCTTGATGATCGCATAATCCTGTTTCGTCACATCGGTGCCTGTCAGAACGGCGGCGGCTTTGAAAATAACTCCGACGTAGGGAACGTTCTCTTCCCCGATCTTCATGGTGCGACCCACAAGGTACGGAATATAATCCCAGGAGGGCAGCACCCCCACATTGGCGTTCCTGAGGTTGAGACCGGCAGTCACACCGACGTTCAGGCGACGCCGGATCACCGCGTCCGCCTTCAAACGTTCCCGCCAGGCTTCCGCGTGCTGTCCGTTCACGACCCTTTGGGCAGCGACGTCGGAAATAGCGCCGACCGCCTCACGGAGCTTGCTGAACTCCCCGTGCAGAAGAGCGTCCGACCGATCGTCAAAATAGCTGCTCATCAGGTATTCATTTTCGGCGTTCTGAAGTTCGCGGATCACTTCCGTCAGAACCCCCACTGCGCTGCCATCGCGGTTCACAACCACACCCAAGCCATCACTGGCCGTGGCTAAACGGGACAGGATTTTTGACATCTGATCCCTGGCATCGCTGGCGTTCTTTCGGCTCTCATCAAGCGCCTGAAGCTTTTGGGCGTCCTGTTTAGGGGCAGCCTTCGCTGCTTCGTACCGGGAGTCCGCATCCTCGGCCACTTTGGCAAGGTTTTCTTCGATATCCTTGATGCGACCTTTCACGGCATCAATCGCCTGGCTCATTTCGAAGACGGTCTGGAGAGCTTCGGGCTTGATCACTCCCTGTGCGTCATAGATCCGGTAGGGGGCAAGGAGATCTGTTTTACTGATCCCTGCCTGCTGCAATTGCGCGTCCTCTTCGGTTTGCGCTTTCTTTACGGCCGCAACGGCGGCTTTTTCGGGAAGCTCGGAGATCTTCTTCTCACCCGTAACGTTGAGCAGGCCCCTCAGTTCCAGCATGGCTTCGATAACAGCCTTTTCCGCAAACGCTACCTGACTTTGAGCTTTCAGAACACCGATCCGGGCGCGTTCAACATGAATCTGTTTTTCTCCGTCATAGACACCATGAGCTTTGGTTTTGAGCTGATCCCGGTAGCCCGCGACACGATCCGCGAGAGACGCTTGGGCGGCTTCCAGCAACCGCTCCTTTTCAGCGACAGCAAGGAAAGCGGCAAACCGTTTATCCTCAAGCTGTTCCTCACCCGCGGCCTCAATCGAATCCGCCTGCTGTTGCGCGTAGGCCCGCTGCGCTTTTTCATTCTTGCTTGCAAAATTAATAACGTTCGCGGTCAGCCCGATCGTACCTGACAAGCCCGCGCCCGTCACAACACCGGACAGGCCGCCAAAATCCCACGAGTATCCCCCGATCAAACTGTAAGTAAGAACACTGGGGCTGTCATAATTCCAGCGAAGCACGTCAGCCTGTTTTTGCAGTCCCGCGCGATCACGCTCCTGATAGCCGCCATACTTTTCGGCAAGTTTCTGCGCCCCCGTCCTCATGCGGGCGACCACCGCTTCTTCGCTGTCCCCCGCTGCCGCTTTATCCGCCTCGGCAAACTCACCCATTAATCCGGACAGCGCCGCGGCATCCGCCAGCAACATTTCCCGGGGCAGTTCTGTCATCACTGGATCTGTCACGGCAATCGTTTGGGCGGCCTCAGCGACAACCATTTCACGGTATTTCTCGCCGGCAGGCTGCACCGCGGCCTTGAATGTGGCTGCGATCTTCTCAAGCGTCCCCGCGTCTTCGGGATAAAGGCGGGCAAGGTCTTTCAGGAACTTATCGATATCCTGCTGGTACTTGACGGGGTCATAATTTTTATCCTGCACAAGAAGCAGAAGATCCCGTTCCTGTTCAAGGCCCTTGATCACGATCCGGTCTACCGTGTTCCCCTGCTGCATATAGATTTTATCGGTATGGTCCTGGCTAAGCTGACGGGCTTCCACGACTTCAAGCGTCTTCACGTGACTTTCGCCGGCCCGCAGCTTCTCATACATCTCTTCCAGGGTGTTACTGATTTCCAGAAGCCGCGCGCGAACAGCCTCTTGTTCAATCTGGTAGTCGCGCTGGACCATAAGGGCCGCATGGACCGCATAGGCGAACTGGGCCTTGCGCTGTTCCCGGGTGGCAAGCGGCCCGCGCAGGTTCATGTAATGAAGCACAAAATCGAGAGATCCTTGTAATCCCGCGCCGATGAACACATTGCCTTTGGAACCGAGTTGGTAATAGCCGGCATTGCGCAACAAATCGACATAAACACGCGGCGCATAGACGTAGGCTCTGGTATCGCCGACAACCGGTATCCTCTTCAGGGCGCTGTGGACACTCTCGACAACGTGGGCTCCGATCACGGCGATCTCGCGCTCCGCAAGATTCTGTTCCGCCAGATATTGTTCCAGCTGACCGGGGAGAACCTCCTCCACAGGTACGCCGTAATACTTCTCAAGGGGCTCATCCGGACGGAGGCTGAGTCGTTTATGCATCGCGTCCAGCAGGGTTTCCCTTTCATATTTCAACGTCTGGAGAGCCGTCGTGGCGGTCGTATCGAGTTCATTGAGCTGTATCGGGAACAGGTTACGATCCACCTCGATATGTCCCCTCAGCGACTCTTTCTCATCCTTGAGCTTAAGGATATCATTCCGGAACGCCTGCCAGACGGCGATATTCTGATTCACATATGCCAGTTTCACGACATCCCGGACCGAGTCTTCTTCCATGTTCACCGCAATCCGTTCCCCGTAAAGATTCGCCTCCCGCCCTTCGCTCGTAAGCGTCATCCATTCAAAGGCCTGGTCTGAATCAAAAATCAGGCCGAGCGTCAGGCCCGCTTCCCAATCCCGGGTTTCGGTCTTTACTTTTTTCTTCACCGACTGAACCGCCGTCGGCTTCAGTCCCTTAGCCTTCGCCATCGCCGTGTACGTCAGGAGCCCGACATGCTCGGGGTTATTGGGGTCAAAAGTTTCACCTTTCCTGGCGAGCGCTTTCTCCACCTGCTGGAAGGTTGCGTTGTCCATGTTTTGAACGATCTTATTGATCTCACTAACGCTATAGCCTTCCCGGAGAAGACCGTACGAGATCCCCGAGATAAAACCTTTCGCAAAACCCTGTTCCGGCCCAGCGGTCAGGATACCCGTGGCGGTCGAATTCGCCGGAATGTTCAGGGTATTCGCGAGCATACTGTGATTCGCATCAGTCAGGTTGTTCGCCACTGCGAATTGCGCCG
>ERZ795030.312-NODE-312-length-77943-cov-6.931055_pt1 | contig 77943 bp, 77 predicted proteins | sample MGYA00375122_ERZ795030 | MGnify/ENA primary metagenome ERZ795030 (study PRJEB30165, sample SAMN05720146) | activated sludge metagenome | isolation source: anaerobic digester from wastewater treatment plant | place: Japan | collected 2015-04-20 ... | reverse complement strand
GCGATGACCGGCTTGCCCATTCTCCTTATGCCCGAGATGAGCGGGTCGAACGACTTGGTCATCTGCCGTGTCGTGTCGCCGAGATCAGGAGATTTGTAGAATGCCGCCACGTCTCCCCCGGCACAGAAAGCCCTGCCGCTGCCCGTTATGACGACCGCCCTGATGCCGCCGTCATCCCAGCACACCTCAAGCGCCTTGAGCAGATCCGAAGTCAGGCCGAAGTCGAGTGTGTTCATCTCTTTCGGCCGGTTCATGCGGATTACGGCCACACCATCGGATTGATCGAACAGAACATTCTCAAAGACCATGTACAACCTCCTCACAACGACCGGGATCTCACCCGGAATCTTGCCGCTTCGGCATCAGGGGCCTCACAGGCTCAACAGCCTGCTATCCCTGTGAAAATGGTACACGTCGATGCGTATCGCGTCAAGCGGGAGGTCAAAAGGGCTCCCGGCCGGATCTGTCTGCGCAGACAGATGGCAGAGGTTGATTGGGAGACTTTTTCAATCCCGGCCTTTGATCCCCAACGCATCTTCCACAGGCCAGCGGGTGATCCCGATCGCATTTCCCTGACCGGCAAAAAGCCACAGAGCGGATGGCGATGCCGGATCACACCGGGAGGCTCTCCGTTATCACGCTGCTCCTCGCGGATCAGGTTGGGATACGATGCCGGCCGATCGGCCGCTTGCTTTTCATACCACTTCTCGGGCAACCGAAGCCGGTTTTTGGGAAACGGTCTGGTGAAGCTCTGCATCACCCCGGAAAAATTGGGCGGCGCATCGGCCCTTACGCGGAGCACTCTCAGGCGCCTCTGATCCGGGACTGCAGACTGTCTGTCATCTCTACAGGGATATCATTGTCATTTCGAAGGGACCTTTGCTCCCTCTTTCCGTGCCTTGGAGAGCCCGATGGCTACCGCCTGCTTCCGACTTTTCGCCTTTTTTCCTCTCGATCCGCTCTCGAGCTCACCCTTCTTGTATTCCTTCATGGTTTCCTTGACCTTTTCCTGCGCCTTCTTTCCGTACTTGGCCATGCTGCATACCTCGTGCTTCATATATTTTTCTTCATTAGAGTCTGCGGACACGTGGATCAATGTGTTTGCCGGTCGAGAATATTCGGCAAACGGGAGCGAGTGGATAGCAGAGTAGAGGCAGCAGCGTCATTTTTTCCATCTGTTCCTCTATGGGCATGGCCTGCAGGACCTTTCTGAAAGGCCGACATTGACAAGTCAGGGATACTTAGTGGTTAATGTGGGAGTCTCTACCTCACACATCCGGAGGAGCACGTGGAGAAGATCGTTCCAGCCGTGGTCATGTTTTTATCGGCATTCCTTCTCCCGGGATACCTGATCGCCGGGCAGCCACCGGTCTGCCTGCAGCCGGACAACTCATCCACCGTGGAATCAATGATCGAGCAATGCGGTATTCCCGAGCAGGAGGTGCTTGCGAGGCTCGTCTACGCGGAAGGCATATCGACAGGCTATGCCGACGAGCCGACCGTTTACGAGGCCATCGCCTGGGGAGTGATGAACCGGGTCCGACTGAGCGAAGCCTGCCCCTCGAAGCATGTCATATACGGCCGGGGAATCAGGGGAGTGGCATTCAAGAAAGGGCAATTCAATCCGGCCGTATCCAGAAAATCGCAGTTTTCCCGGGAATTTCTGTGCCCGTCGAACCCGGCACAATGGCGTATGGCGGAGCAGGCCGCGCGGAAAGCCCTTGCCGGCGAGGGAAACCCCTTCATCCAAACACCGTGGGAAAAAAAGTATGGACTTTCTCTGGTCGTGGGCTTCTACTATCCGCAGTCGGTACAGGCGAAGAGCCCTTTTGCGCCCTGGGAGAAGAGCAAGGCCTTGAAGTTCATCGGCGATGTGAGAATCGGCGGGGAGGTCCTGCCCGCACACAAGATAAGGTTCTATAGGCTCACGTCTCCTCCCGTGGACATCATGACCACATGCCCGAAAGATGAGCAAAAACCCGCTCCATGAAAAGGGGAGGAGGGATGAGCAGCATGCCCGAAGCCCGGACTCCGGCGTCGTGCACAGTCTGTTTCACTCTTTTTGGCGCCCCCCTTTTGCCCGGCCGAGGGGATGGTTTTTGCCCTTGAGCGATACACATTCTGTCGGAAATGGCCTGACAGGACTGCAATCACGTTCGACACACAAACAAGCACATTCCTGATATCGGCCTCTGTTTAGCCGTGATAATGATGTACCTGATTGATCTGTAGAATCGCATGAAAATCGAGACATAGGGCGGATTCGACATCAAAGCAGAGTTGCATGACTCTTGAAGGAGATCCGCCTGGATATTGCCACCGCGATGCGAAATGAGGTAGAGTAAAGGTCACGGAATACGGCGTGATGAACATCTGCCTGGACCCCTTGAGCGTCAGGGCCGGAAGGCTGATTTCGGTTGAGCATCACCGGTTTCGGGATGATCTCATGTTCCAGACAGAAAAACACAAATGGATAGAGCAGCCCCACGCGCCGCTCGAGCAAGGGGTTTATCGCCCTTGCTCGATGCGCTGATACCTCAGAGACCGGAGAGAACCGCGCCCTTATGAACGACAACCGCAGAACGGCCCTTGTGAAGATGCTCGAAACCTGTCTGTGTGACAGGTCGTTCATGATCGACGGCAGGAGGATCGGGTTCAGGCTTCTGAGAAGAGAGGACATGGACCTGTGGATCGATTTCGTGAACGGATGCTCCCAAGAGTCCCTCTGGCAGCGCTTCATGGTGCCTTTCAGCGCCACCCCCGAGAGAGCGCGGAGGTTTTGCGACATCGATCCGGAGAAGGAGCTCGCCGTCATCGCGGAGATGAAGGAAGGCGTCCGAAGCAGAGTCATCGGAATCGCCCGTCTCATAAAACTCTCGTTCGACGACAAGGCGGAGTTCGCCGTGATCGTCTCCGACCCGTGGCAAAAAAAGACGCTGGGCCGGATTCTCCTCGAGATGTGCATAGGGCTGGTAAAGTTCTGGGGGGTCGGGAGCGTGTTTTCGGAGACGATCATGGAAAATCGCGCTGCGATCAAAATACTGAAGCGGTGCAACTTCAAGGTCGAAGAAAGGCACGGGAACGTCTTCGCGATGTCTTTACGACTCAGAGCGCCTCAAGACCTTGATCTCGACGATCTTTGCTGAATTGGTGTCAGCTTCCGCACGGCCTGCCGCTCGGTCCCCCTTTTCGTGAGATCTGCTGTCTGATCATATCTTGAGCCGCCGGATGGTCATCAGGAAGACGACCATCGACATTCCCTTCCCCGAACTTCGCCCGCTCCTGAAGGAACAATGTCATCCTGTCCCTAAATTTCATTATGGGGTTTGTCTCGTTCCAAGCAATGAAAACGCTTGACTCTGAACCAGAGACAGATTATATACTTTATATATATTTAAAGTATATATTGCTTTTCCAATTCATAAAAAGGGGAGGATTGATGGATTACACGTTCGAGTTACCTACCAGGATTACCATCGGCGAAGGGTGTTCCAGTCAGTTGGGGGCAAATGTAGCATCTGCCGGGGCAAAGCGAGTCATGTGCATCTTCGACAAGGGGGTGGAGGCCGCAGGCATTGTTGAACCGCTGGTCGCGAGCCTTGAGACGGCCGGGGTCGAAGTCGTGCGGTTCGACGGCGTCCTGCCGGACCCGCCCATGGAGGTCATCGAACAGTGCTCACGGATCGCCAATGATGTCAATCCGGACGCATTTGTGGCCGTAGGCGGAGGCAGCTCTATCGATACAGCCAAGGCGGTCAATGCAAACAGCACGAACCCCGGGACACTGAAAACCCATGCGATCAACCTGAACGGTCTCCAGGTGCTGCCCTTCGACAAGCCCCTGAAACCCCTCTTCGTGCTTCCGACCACTGCAGGAACTGGGAGCGAGATATCTCCGTCTGCGGTGGTGACGGACAACGAGCTGAAGCTGAAGGTTTCCGTCATGTCTCCGGACCTGCAGCCGACGATGGCATTGATCGACCCGGCGCTCATGACCGGGCTCCCGCCCCATATCACGGCCTCGACCGGGCTGGATGCATTTTCACACGCAGTGGAAGGCCTTATGGGGGGGCTGGCAATATTCACCCCCTCGCCGATGAGGGATTCGTTTGCCCTCACCGCCATCGAACTGGTTCTCAAGAGCCTTGTCAAAGCCATGAAGGACGGGAATGACATAAAAGCGAGGACAGACATGTCGTACGCAGCATTCATGTCCATTCTGGGCGCCCACGGCGGCTTGAGCATGGGGCACAGCGTAGGGCACGCTATCGGTGAGGTGTGCGGCATCCACAATCATGGGTTCCTGTGCGCATCTATCATCCCCTACAATGTCGAACTCATGGCTGAATTCATACCCGACAAGCTCAACAAGCTGGCGACTCTGCTAAACGTTGATCCGGGCGGGAAAAGCGTTCCCGAAATCGGGTCGGCGGTGAAGCAGGCCATTCAATCCTTCTACAGGGAGTGCGGCGTCCCGTCGCTCAGAGAGCTCGGGATGAGCCTTTCCGATGTCGAGGAGATTATACGCCATACGGTTACGGGCACTTGGTACATGCTCGCACCGAAGAGACCTACGGACGAAGAGATAACCGGCTGGCTGCACGAGGCGTACGAAGGCTGAGCCGATAGTCTTGACATGAGAGGAGGGATCATGAAGGAGAAAAAATATATCTACCTGAACGGAGATTGGGTAGCCCCTGCCGGCACGGAGACCATCCCGGTCATCAACCCCTGCAATGAAGAACCCATCGCACAGGTCTCCCTGGGCAACAATGAGGACGTGGACATGGCCGTTCGCTATGCCAGAGATGCGTTTCCATCCTGGTCGAGAACCCCGATTCGGGAGCGGATGGAGTATATTTCGAAGATCTCCAAGGCCATGGCTTCGCGCCAGAATGAGATCGGCGACACCATCGCCCTGGAGATGGGCATGCCTGCGGCATGGTCCAGGCTGATCCAAGTCGGTCTCCCCATTGCCACATTGGACAGTTTCATACCGATCCTCGAGAGTTACGAGTTTGAGTGCTCGATGGGGACAACCCTGGTCGTCAAGGAAGCCATCGGTGTCTGCGGGTTCATAACCCCATGGAATTACCCCATGCATCAGATCATCGGCAAGGTTGCGCCAGCGCTTGCGGCAGGATGTACAATGGTCGTGAAGCCGAGCCAGCTCGCCCCGCTGAACTCCTACATACTCGCCGAGATCATGGATGAAGTCGGTCTCCCTCCGGGGGTCTTCAATCTCGTGGTGGGTGCAGGATCAGAGGTTGGCCATGCCATTGCCTCTCACCATGATATCGACATGGTTTCGCTCACCGGGTCCACCAGGTCCGGCGTCCTGGTCGCCCAGGCCGCTGCCGAGACCATCAAGCGGGTTACTCTGGAGCTCGGGGGAAAATCCCCGAACATCATCCTGGAAGACGCGGATATCACCACGGCGGTCCTGAAGGGAGTCTTCAACTGCTTCCTCAACTCGGGCCAGACATGCATCGCCCTGTCGAGAATGATTGTTCCGTCGCATATGCACAAAGAGATCGTCGAGCTCGCCAAATCAACAGTCGAGTCCCTGAAAATGGGCGATGCCTTTGAGGAAGGCGTTTATCTCGGCCCCATGGTCGACGCTCAGCAGCAGGAGTCGGTGAGGGAATACATCAGATCAGGCATCCGCGAAGGAGCCACCCTTGTAACGGGCGGTCCGGAACAGCCCGGAAGCCTGAAGAAGGGATATTTCGTCAAGCCCACGATATTTGCCGATGTAACCCCGGAAATGACCATCGCCCAGGAGGAGATCTTCGGTCCTGTTCTTTGCATTATGCCGTACCGCAGTGAGGACGAGGCTGTCGAGATCGCCAACAACAGTATCTACGGTCTGTCAGGCTCTGTATGGTCGGGAGACCCGGACCGGGCGAGGAGGGTCGCGAGGCGGATCCGTTCGGGTCAAGTCTTCATCAACGGGGCGGATTTCGACATCAATGCCCCGGCAGGGGGCTACAAACAGTCCGGTATCGGGCGCGAGAGGAGCAAGCACGGCCTGGATGAGTACCTGGAGATCAAGGCACTCATAGGGTATAATCCGTAATCACTTTCTCATGCAGGAGGGTGCTCATTCATGGCGATAAGACACGCGATTCTCGGGCTGCTCCATTACCGGCCTATGCACGGCTATAAGATCAAGGCGCAGATCGAACAGAATTTCGGCCATGTATGGTCCATCAATTACGGCCAGATCTATCCGAACCTGAAATCCCTGCTGGATGAAGGACTCATCAGCATGACCGAGGAAAACCGGGTGGGAATGAGGGGGCCGAGCCGAAAGCTGTATTCCATCACGGACAAGGGCAGGAAGGCCTTCTCCCGCTGGATCATGGAGCCCCCCGATAAAAACATGACTTTGAGGGATCCCTTCCTCATGAAATTTGTCTTTTTCGGCTTCGGCGACCGACGGCGGGCTGTCGAAATGATCGATGATCAGATCAGGCTTTATACAGAACAGCTCACATCCAGGAAGGAGAAGTTCAAGAAACTGAAAAACCTTGAGATTCATGTTCGCCTGATCTCCGAGATGGGGATCGAGCTCAACGAGGCCTTTCTCGCATGGCTGAAAAGGGCGCGCGAAGAAATCGTGCGGGATGCCGTGAATGCATCGAATGAGGTTGATCATGAGTAAAGTCATGTCCATGAAAGAGGCGATTGCCCGCAACGTGAAGAGCGGGGATTTTCTGTATATCGGCGGTTATATCTGCAGGACGCCATTCTCCGCCATTCACGAGATACTCAGACAGGGCATCACGGACCTCACAATCACGCGGAGCAATGCGGCCGATGATTTCGATATGATGATCGGGGCCGGAGCGGTCAAACGTTTTATCTCCACCTTTCTTTCTCTTGGTGTGTACGGCCTCGGCAGATGCTTTCGCAGATCCCTGGAGCAGGGGATCCCCCACCGCATAGAATTAGAGGAATACACCAACCTGTCGCTGCCCATGATGCTGATGGCAGGATCGATGGGCATGCCCTTCGTGCCGGTCAGGGATATGCTGGGGACCGATCTTCTCAATGTGAAGTCCTTCCTGGGGGAGAATAAGTATAAGATCATCGATTCCCCTTTCGACGGCAGTCCGACATTGCTCGTTCCAGCGCTGAACCCGGATGTCGGGATCATCCACGTGCAACAGGCCGACGAAGACGGCAATGCCCAGATATGGGGCATAGCGGGGGACTGCCAGTACGGCGCCAATGCGTCGAAGAAGGTGATCGTGAGCTGCGAACGGCTGGTCAGCAGGGAGGAAATCGGCAAGGATCCATCAAGGACCATCGTCCCCTCCTTCCGTGTAGCGGCCGTGGTCGAGGAACCCTTTGCGGCGCATCCGGCATACACCCCGGGGTTCTACGACGTGGACTTCGCCATGGGCTACCAGTACCAGCAGGCATCGAACACCGTGGAGGGATTTCAGGCGTTCATGAAGGAATGGGTATACGATATCGAGGATCGTTCCGCATACATCAGCCATTATATCGAGCGATTCGGATTCGGCCAGTTCCGGAAGCTGCAGGCGGGCTTCGACTATGGGTTCCCGGTCAGCTACGCATACTGACGCCCCGCAAAAAGGAGAACGTATGGAAAATCACGCGAACTATATCAAGCCTGAGTTGATGGCCTGCTGCGGATCGCGCGAAATCCGCGATTATGACCTCGTCATTGTGGGTACCGGCTTTCCCGCCATGGCGGCCAACATTGCGAAACATACACACGCCCCTCATTCTATGATGGTGCAGGAGTCAGGCGTGTATGACGCCAGGCCAAAGAGGCCGGCTCTCTCGGTGGGCGACCCCTGCCTGAATCCCGGAGCGGCCATGATCGGAGGGCTCGTCGAGGTCATGGGCATGATGCTCCAGGCCGGGTATGTGAATGTCGGATTTCTCTCCGGCAGCCAGGTGGATAAATACGGCAACATCAATACGACCGTCATCGGTGATTACCTCGCTCCTAAAAACAGGCTGCCGGGAAGCGGTGGGGCGAGTCCCATCAGCGCGCTGGCCAAAAGGACGCTGATCGTGACGCTGCACGATACGCGCAGGCTGTCAGAACGGGTCGATTTCATCACCACGCCCGGGTATCTGGACGGTCCTGGTGCCAGGGAGAAGATCGGACTCCCTCCGGACACCGGTCCGCATGTCATCATCACGAACAAGGCGGTGATGAGATTCGATGATACGACAAAGGAGGCGTATCTCGCCTCATATCACCCGGGAAGCTCTGTCGAGGAGATTCTGAAGCTGACGCCGTGGCCCCTGGCGGTATCCCCGGACGTCCATGAGACTGAGCCTCCCACCGAAGCGGAAATGAAAGCCCTGAGGCTCATCGACCCTGCGAGAATGATCAAGATATACGAAAATCGCGGATATATTTAGGAGGAGGCCATGGAGTACACCAAAAGGCTTGCCGAGTTCTGCAGCGCAGCCTCCATGGACGGCTTGCCCGCCAGGGTGGTGCACAAGGCGAAGCAGTGCGTCCTGGATTTTGCGGCAAGCATATACGGATCGCTCGAGCTCGACGCGGTGAACAGGACAGCTGCTTACATCAAGTCTCTGGGAAACACCCCCGGAGCGACGGTCCTGGGATTCGGATTCAAGACCGACATCCAGAACGCGGCCTTCCTGAACGGCACTCTGGCCGAGGCCATCGAGGCCCAGGACGGGCTGCGGTTCGGGGGCAACCATGCAGGCGTGGCGGTGATCCCTGCCGCGCTCGCCGTTGCCGAGAGAGCGGGGAAGGGCGGCAGCGAACTCATTGAGGCGGTCGTGGTGGGGTATGAAGTCGCGAATCGGATTTCCGCATCGATGCACCCGCACCATACACTCTCCGGGTTCCTTCCTACCGGAACGAGCGGCACCTTCGGCGCGGCCGCGGCGGCTGCGAAGCTTTTGGGCCATGACAACGAGCTGATGCTCAATGCCTTGGGAAACGCCGGATACCTCGCCCCCCTGTCCATGGCCGAACAGCTCATGGAAGGGCGCACCGTGAAAATCGTCCAGGGAGGGCAGGCTGCAAGCTCGGGGATAATGGCTGCAGGCCTTGCCGGCGCGGGCATTACCGGAATGCCATGCGTGCTCGAAGGCTCGGCCTACCATGGAGGATTCACCCAGATCACGACTGCCAGGACCAGCGGGAAACCCGATCTCGAGAGAATCACCGCGGGCCTCGGTGAGGCGTTTTCCATCATGGACGTATATTTCAAACCATATCCCGCATGCCGCCATACGCACGGTACGGCTCAGGCGGTTCTCGAGCTTGTCCATGAAAACCGGATCGCCCCGCGTGAGGTGATGGACGTCAACGTGTACACCTACGGCATTGCCCAGATCGCTGTAGGAAAAGGGGTCGAGCGGAATTGCTCGATCGTTTCGGCTCAGTTTTCCATTCCATATGTCGCCGCCGTCTGCCTGATCGACAAAGAGTTCGGTCCCAGGCAGCTTACGGAAAGGCGGCTCGCCGACCCCGTGGTGATGGAGCTTGCCGGGAAGGTCAAGGTGCATCAGGATGAGGTCCTCAACGCAATGTATCCCGACAAGACGGCGAGCCGGGTCGAAATAATCCTTGAGGGCGGCAGGAAATTATCCCGGCAGATCGATATCCCTTCCGGAGACCCGAGAGACCCCATGGGAGATGAAACCCTCTCGCTCAAGGTCAGGAAGTTCGCGGCGAATCGAGACAACAAGAATGTCGATCGGGTCATAGACATGATTCTGAACCTCGAAAAAGTACAAGATATCGGCGAACTGGCACGCATCATGTGAGAGATGGAGCAAGACAACAGACGTGAAACGGAGGCACCATGGATTTCAATTTTTCTGATGAACAACTCATATTGATCGATACGATCCGGACAATGGGAAAGCGGGAAAATTTCAAGCAGATGGCCGCGCAGATCGATGCCAGAGCCGAGTTTCCTCAAGCGCTCATGGATAAGTTCGGCCGGATGGGCCTTCTCGGAATGACCCTCTCGCCCGAATACGGGGGCGGCGGGCAGCCGGCGCTGAATGCCCTGATCACTATCGAGGAGCTCGCCAAGTTCAGCCCGCTCATCGCAGCACCGGTGTTCGAATCGAGTGTGGGGGCGGTGAGGGTGATCGACATCTTCGGATCGCACGAGCACAAGAGCCGCATAATACCCGGCGTGTGCAGGGGAGAATACAGTGTGTCCGTATGCATGACAGAGCCCGGGGCCGGCTCCGATCTCACGGCTCTCACGACACATATCGTGGAGGACGGGGACGAGCTCATCCTGAACGGGCGCAAGACATTCATAACCGGCGGCGGCCACGCCAGCCACTATCTGGTTTATGCGCGCTACAAGGATGTGCCCGGATACAAAGGCATATGCGGCGTGCTGGTTGAAAAGGGTACGCCAGGGTTCACCTTCGGGAAACAGGAAGAGTTCATGGGCTTGAGAGGCATGCCCTCGTGCGATCTCATTTTCGAGGATGTCCGCATTCCCAAGAAAAACCTGATCATCGGCAAGGGCGAGTTCAAGAAGCTCATGACCACGTTTGACATCGAGCGGTGCGGAAATGCCGCGATGTGCCTCGGCGTGGCGGCAGGGGCGATCGAAGAGGCGGTTAAGTACTCTCAGGAGCGCAGAGCGTTCGGTCGTCCCATATGCGAGTTCCAGGATATTCAATTTGCGGTGGTGGATATGACCATGAAGCTCGAAGCCGCACGTCTGCTGGTTTACCGGGCGGCCACAGGGGCCGGGAAAGGACTGCCTTCGATCTATGAGGCATCTATGGGGAAATGCTATGCGAACGAGATGGTGATGGACATCACCGGCCGGGCCATGCAGATCTTCGGGGGATATGGATACAGCAAGGAATTCCCCATCGAGAGGATGTTCAGAGACGGCAGGGCGTGGAGCGTCGCCGGAGGAACGCTACAGATGCTCAAGATCACCATGGCGAGCATGATTTACGGAAGAAGGTTCAATCAGGGCAAATAAATCAAGGGCGCCGCAAGAGATACGATATCTTCAGGACAAAAAGAGGCGTTTCCGTTTTTTGGCCCCGCCGAGCAATGGAAACGCCCCCCTGTCTTTCCTTTTCGTCAATGCACTACCCTGCAATGCGCTTGACGGTCCTGTCTGCGATCATGTCGTTGAGCTGCTGCAGGAGCACCCTCTCGTGCGCATCGATCACACCGTCTTCGTTCGCCATTGCGATGATCTCCTCGTACTCGGAGGTCGTTATCACATGATCCTCAATGGCCTTCTTGATGATTTCCTCGAGCTTCTTCCCGCTTTTCGACAGCATAAGTGCTCCTTTCACCGGATGTTTTTCGGATGTTTTTATCATGAGAGCGTGTTTCAGGCAACACGCTTTCAGACCGGTTGACAAACAGGCGGCGAATCCCCGATAATCCCTGAAATTGAATGACCGGGGAGGTTCGATGCTTACGTTTTATACCGCCGGAGAGTCTCACGGCAGGGGCGTGTTCGCCTTTCTGGACGGCATTCCTGCGGGCCTGAAGGTAGACAGGGAGATCATCGACTCCGACCTGAGCCGGCGCCAGAAAGGCTACGGCAGGGGAGGAAGGATGGCCATCGAAGATGACCGGGTGGACGTGCTCTCGGGCGTCAGAGGGGGCCGCACCCTGGGCGGTCCGATCCTCCTGGCGGTGTGGAACAGGGACTTCGAGAACTGGAAGGGATACATGGACCCGTGGGATATCTCTCCGGGCAGAGAGCTCCATACTCCGAGGCCGGGTCATGCCGACCTTGCCGGCGCCGCGCGGTTCCGTCAAGCGGATTTGAGGAACGTGCTTGAGCGTTCGAGCGCCCGGGAGACCGCGGGCAGGGTTGCAGCCGGAGGGCTTCTCAGGTGCCTGCTCGACGAGCTCGGTGTGGAGATATATTCATGGGTGACGAGGATCGGGGACGTTGAGTTCTCGGGCGAATACGACCGCGGACTCAGAGATTCCTCCAGCGTGTTCTGCCCGGACAGAGACGCTACCGCAGCCATGGAACGCCTGGTCGATGCGGCCATGGAGCAGGGAGACACCCTCGGCGGCGAGTTCAGGGTGGTGCTCAGGGGCATGCCCGCTGGCATCGGCTCGTACACTCAGTGGGACCAGCGCCTCGACACCCTGCTGGCCGCCCAGCTCATGTCCATCCCCGGGATCAAGGCGGTGCAGACGGGCATCGGGACCGAAGCCGCAGAGCTTCCCGGCTCGCTGGTGCACGACGAGATTTTCCCCGGATCGCCGAAGAGGCGCAACACCAACAACGCAGGAGGCATCGAGGGAGGGGTGTCCAACGGCCAGCCGATCGAGATGCGCTGCAGTATGAAGCCTATCCCTACCCTGAAAAAGGGCCTGCGATCTGTCGATATCCGCACCGGCGCCGCGGTTCATGCTCAGTATGAGCGGTCGGACTGCTGCGCTGTGCCCGCCGCGTCGGTGGTGGGGGAAGCGGCCGTGATCATTGCCGCGAGCCAGGCGGTCCTGCTCAGCTTCGGGCTCCCCGCCATGGCGGCCGTGAAGGAAGCGTTCGAGAGCCACCGCGCCTATTGGGAGTCGCTGTGATCTTTCTCACCGGATTCATGGGCTCAGGCAAAACCACGGTTGGGGAAGATCTCGCCCACCGGACCGGCGCGCCCTTTGTCGACCTTGACGAAGTCATCGCACGCAAGAGCGGGACATCGATCGCGGACATCTTCCGCTGCGCGGGCGAAGAGGCGTTTCGAGCCCTGGAAGACACCGCCCTGAAGGAGACCGCCGCACAAGGCGGCCCCTCCTGCATCGTAGCGACGGGCGGCGGACTGCCGGTCAGCCCGCTGAACCGGAAGCTCATGAAGTCGTGCGGATCGATCGTGTATTTGAAGTCCTCTTTCGAAAACCTGGAGTTGCGCATAGCCCAGGACGGGAGCAGGCCCCTGTGGAACAGCGGCGCACGCGATCTGCTTAAAAAGAGAATACCCGCCTATGAAGACGCGGACCTCGCTGTGGACATTGACGGCAGAACGGCCCAAGATATCGCTCACGAGATCGTGAAAGCCCTGCCCGGGCTTCCCAGGCCCGTGGGAGTCATCCTTCCGGACCGCCCGTACCCCATACATATCGGAAGCGGCGTTTTCCGGAAGATCATTCCTCTGCTCGAGAGGCACACACGCCCTGAGGGACTCTTTGTCATGATCGACGAGAACGTCCTGCGCATTCATGGCGATGCGGTCAAAGAAGCCATCAGAGGATACCGGACACATTTCATGGCCGTGCCCGCGGGCGAGCGGTCGAAGTCAATGGCGTTTCTGAACGACGCGCTCGACGCCATGTTTTCGTGCAGAGTCAGCCGGCAGTGGGTGTGCCTGGCGATAGGGGGAGGAGTGACCGGCGATCTTGCCGGGTTCGCCGCAAGCATATACATGCGGGGCATCCCGGTCATCCAGGCCGCGACCACCCTGCTCGCCCAGATCGACTCCGGCATCGGGGGAAAGACCGCGGTCAACCACGCATGCGGCAAGAACCTCATCGGTACGTTCCACCAGCCCCTGATGGTGGTGTGCGATATCGATTTTCTCGCTACGTTGGATGATACTGAAATCACGAGCGCCATGGCCGAGGCGGTCAAATACGGTATCATCACCGATGCTCCGCTCTTCGAATACCTCGAGGCCGGGCCCCCGTTCGACTACGAGAGGATCGTCCGGATGTGCGCGTCCGTCAAGGCACGGGTGGTTGCCCGCGATGAGAAGGAGGAAGGCCTGAGGAGAATCCTGAATTTCGGCCACACGCTTGGCCACGCGATAGAGAGATCGACCGGTTATTCCGTGAGCCACGGCCAGGCTGTGGCGGTGGGCATGGCCTTCGCGTCCTGGCTCTCCCATGACAGGGGCATGTTGCCTCCGGCAGATCTGAGACGCATCATGGATCTCATGATGCGCGAGCGGCTCCTGCCCAAAAACCTGGCGCTTCCTCCTGCGGCGGAGTTGGAACAGGCGCTCGGGATCGACAAAAAGGGCGGAAAAGGGGGCGTCCACTTTGTGTTGACACCATACATCGGTGGTGTTAGCGTACAAAAACTTACTGAAATTGAAGTGCTGGAGGCTTATCAGAGATTCGCTGATGGATATCAGAAAAGCATTTGAGCAGGGAAAGTTTCTCGAGATCGCCGACGCCGCACCTGAGAGCCGCACCCCCGAAGAGGATCTCATGGTCGGGATATCGCTCTTCAAGGTAGGACGCGAAACCGATGCCATGGCAGTGCTCTCAGGGATTATCGAAAGAGTGAGAGAGCTCGCCAGGGCATACTACTACATGGCTCTCATGCACCGAGGCAGAGGAGACGAAGAGGCCGCACGGTCGTGCCTGGAGAGCTACCTTTCTTTTTATCCGGACGACGACGAGGCGCTCGACCTCCTGCAGGAGGACCAGGACGAGGCGCCCCTCATGAATGAGGCGTCTCCCGAGCTCGCGCGGATCTACGCCGGCCAGGGGCACTACCGGCAGGCGCTGGAGATCTACTCGCACCTCCTGAAAACATCCGCCTGCGATCCCCAGGTGAGCCGCGAGGCGGACAGGGTGCAGAGAATGCACCTCATCAAGACCCTCGAAGGGTGGCTTGAAAGGATGCGAAGATGAAGATTCTGATGATCAACGGGCCCAACCTCAACCTGCTCGGCACCCGCGAAACCGCGCTCTACGGCCGTACGAGCCTGCCCGAGATCGAGGCCCGCACGCAGAAAAGGGCTCGCGAGCTCGGCATCGAGCTGGAGGCCTTCCAGTCGAATCACGAAGGAGAGATCATCGAGAAGATACACGCAGCGGCGATCTCGCAATCCTGCGGCATCCTCATCAATCCGGGAGGATACACCCACACGTCGGTCGCTATCCGCGATGCCCTGCTCGCAGTCGACATTCCATTCGTGGAGGTCCACATCAGCAATGTGGCGGCGCGTGAGCCGTTCCGGCAGAAAAACCTGTTTTCCGACATCGCCTTGGGCACCATCTCCGGGCTCGGCCCGTACGGGTACATCCTGGGAATAGAGGCTCTCCATGAGTTACTCCGCACAAAGAATCGATAGGGCGCGATCCTTTCTCAAGGGGCTGGATGCCATCCTCCTCTCCTCGCGGCCGAACGTCACCTATGTCACCGGATACACGGGCTCGGACGCCGTGGCGGTCTATACGGAGTCGCACACCGACATCTTCGTGGATTCGCGCAACACCCTTCAGGCTCAGGAAGAGTCAACGGCCAGGGTGCACGAGATCAGGAAGCGCTGGGAAGAAATCTACGAGCACCTGAAGTCGCTCGGCATCGCGACCCTGGGCATCGAGTCCAATGTCGTGGATGTCGATACCTTTCTCCTGCTCAAGGACCTGCTCAAGGGCATCGAGATGACTCCGCTCGGCGGCCAGCTCAAGTATCTCCGCGCCGTGAAGGATCCGGGCGAGGTTTCACTGATCCGCGAGGCGGCGCGAATTTCTGAGAAGGCGCTCGACGAGGTCCTGGCGCAGGGGCTCGTCGGCCGCAGGGAGGCGGACATCGCCTTTGACCTCGAGTGCGCGATGCGCAGGCTCGGCGCGAGCAGTTCGTCCTTCGAGATCATCGTGGCGTCGGGTCCCCGCTCCGCGATGCCCCACGGCGCCGCATCCGCAAAGATCATCCGGGAGAACGAGCCCGTGGTGATCGACTTCGGCTGCACTTACGCGGGCTATTCTTCAGATCAGACCGTCACCGTCTGCACCGGCGACGCAGGCGGGGAGTTCGCGGCGGCCTACCGGCACGTGCTGGAGGCCCAGTCGCTGGCCATAGCGGCCCTCGCTCCGGGAGTGAAGGCTTCCTCCATCGACAAGCTGGCGCGGGATCGCCTCGATTCGGTCGGCCTGGGCGCATACTTCGGACACAGCCTCGGCCATGGGGTGGGCATGGAGGTGCACGAGATGCCTATCGTGTCCTCCATCTCGAAAGACACCCTCGAGGAAGGTATGGTCATCACCATCGAGCCCGGGGTCTATCTTCCGGGAAAATTCGGGATACGGCTGGAGGATATGTTCGTGATAACAGATAATTCTTGCAAGCGAATTACAAATATTGATAAGGAAGCCATAAAAGTCATCACGTAGGAGAGAGATGTATGCAGTACTCAACCGCACAGTTCCGTAAGGGATTGAAAATAGAACTGGACGGAGAACCGTTTACCATCGTCGACTTTCAGCACGTCAAGCCCGGTAAGGGCGGTGCATTCGTGCGCACCCGGATGAAGAGCCTCATCACGGGTAATGTTCTGGAAAAAACATTCCGGTCCGGCGAAAAAGTGGACGTGCCAAACCTCGAGGAGCGGAAAATGAGCTTTCTCTACCAGGACGATTCAGGATACTGGTTCATGGATACCCAGACCTTTGAGCAGATGAACCTTTCCGAGGACCACATCGAAGACGCCATCGGGTTTCTCAAGGAGAACGTGGAGGTGGGCATCCTCTTTCACAATGGCGCTCCGATCGGGATCGATCTGCCCATGTTCCTCGAGCTCGCCGTAGCCGAGACCGACCCGGGCATTCGGGGCAACACCGCATCCGGCGGCTCCAAGCCCGCGAAGCTCGAAACCGGCGTTACGGTTCAGGTGCCCCTCTTTATCAGCGAGGGAGATGTGATCAAGGTGGATACCCGCACCAAGGCCTATATCGAAAGAGTGAGCTAAATGAATCTCAAGATTGTCAAGGAACTCTTGGAGCTGATCAAAAACACCGACGTGGTGGAGATCGAGTGGACTCCCGAGAGAATCCACATCATCCGCGCCGCAGGCCAGCCGGACAGGACCGCGGCCCGGAGCAGGGAGCAGGAAAAGAGCAGGGCCGTACAGGCCGAAAAGCCCACGGTCACTGTTACGTCGCCTCTCGTGGGTACCTTTTATCGCTCGGCCTCACCGGAAACACAGCCCTTTGTCCAGGTGGGAGACCGAGTCAAGAAAGACCAGGTGCTCTGCGTCATCGAAGCCATGAAGCTCATGAACGAGATCGAGTCTCAGATCGACGGGGTCGTGACCGCCATCCTCAAGCAGGATGGAGAACGGGTGGGCTACGGCGATCAGCTCTTCATCATCGAGGAGCTATGAGCGCATGGGAGCTGGTTCTCGACGGCTCATACGACTCCCGTTCGAACATGGCGAGGGACCTGGCCATGTTCGAGTCCGTAATTTCAGGCTCACGCTCCGGAGTGTTGCGGATCTATGACTGGTCCGAGCCCGCGGTGACCTTCGGTCGTCATCAGAAAGCATTCACCCCTTCAGACCCGTCGCTTCATATCCCCCTGCTCAGACGCCCCACGGGCGGAGGCGCCGTTCTGCATGTGCGCGACATCACATTCAGTCTGTCCGTGCCCTGCAGAGGCAGATTTTCCCGGGGAATCGAAGATTCCTGCAGAACGGTCACCGGAATATTCGCCTCGGCCCTCGAACACTGCGGCCTGGCAGTGGAAATGAAGGGTGACGAAACCGGGTTTTCGAGCATCTGCTTCCGGCGTTCTTCCCCGGTGGAGCTCTGCATCGGGGGCTCGAAAGTTCTCGGCCTGGCCGCTCTGAGGAAGAGGGGCTTCATGCTCTTCCAGGGAGTCGTTCCGCTCGCGGTCGATGCCACGCTCTCCCGCAGGGTGTTCGGCATGGAAGGCGACCCGGGCCTGAAGGGAATCCACGATTATATACCCGGCTTTCACGTGGAGACGTTTGTCTCCCGCCTACTTGATGTGTTTGCGTCTCAGGCGGATCTTCTGTTTTCTCATTGCAGTGGTGAAGATGGTCAGGACCACCATGATAATGAGAGAAAAATACACCTGCGGCGACAAGAACCTTGACACGAGAGCCTCTCCGAGGAACGAATAGATCATGATCGACGGCAGGATGCCCAGTGAGGTGGCCTTCATGAAGTCTTTCCAGTCCACCCCGGCGGCCGCGGCCGCGGAGTTGATGGCGATGAACGGAAAGATTGTGGCCGCCTGGAGGAGCAAAACGATCGGGTAGCCGTTTCTCTGAATGGATTCCTTGATGCGGGCGGCCCGCGCCTCATGGCCCCACCGGTGTTCGATGCCGAGAGCTTTGACGAGCAGAAATGCGATGTTTGCATTGATCAGAGAGCCGATATAGGAGAGGACCATACCGGGAACCGGCCCGAAGCTCGCCGCCCCGGTGATGATCAGCAGGCTCAACGGCGAGATGAGCGGCAGGATGCTGATGAGAAAAACGAAGATGATCGCACCGGCTATTCCGAGATCCTCCAGAGTGAGCCGAAGATATATCCAGCCTTTCAGCGGGTAGGGGTCGGTCACCTGAAACAGGCAGAGCGCCGCGAAGAAGGCTATGCAGGAGAACACCGCAAAGCTGATGCCCCGCCTGAGCCTCGAAGGTGAATGCATGAACCGGTGATACCGGTCGATCAGCCCGGCCAGATACCGGTAGGCGGGCGAAGAGGTGATGAAGTTGCGGTCAGGCATTACAGACATCATAGGCACCGGCACCGCTGTTTGCAATGGCCTGTTTCACAGTGCCGGCATAATGCATGACCCGCCCCTTTTCTTCATTGAATAGTGAATGATCTCTTGCCGTTGCCTCAAGGAACTGATATGATAGAATTTCTTGATATTCCAAATTATATCTCTACAGTGTGCATGGAGAGTGAAAGGAAGGTGAGCATGGCGGCAGGACCCCTTGAGACAATCATGAACCCCACGTCTATTTCCATGGCTGGCGCGAGCAACAATCTGAGGAAAATGGGCACGATCCAGCTGATCAACCTGATCGACAGCGGATTCGGCGGAGAGATTATGCCAATCCACCCCAAGGAGAGCGAGGTGCTGGGGAAAAAAGCATACCGCACTGTCAGCGAGCTGCCGTATGCGCCTGATCTCGCCATTCTCGTAGTGCCCACGGCGGTCGTGCCCGGGATGCTCGAGGAATTCGGCAAGATCGGCACCCGCCACGCCATCATCATCACAGCGGGGTTCCGCGAGACCGGGGAGAAGGGCAGGGAGCTCGAAAAGCGCATCATCGAGATTGCGGATGCCTACGGCATCCGGTTTCTGGGTCCCAACTGCCTGGGCATCGTGAACACTCACCTGCCTTTGAACGTAACGGTGGCTCCTATCCTGCGCTATGGCGGGGGGTTCTCACTGGCTTCCCAGAGCGGCACGTACATTGCGCAGAGCGTCCAGTTTCTCCAACGCAACGGCATCGCCATGGGCAAGGCCATCAGCGTGGGCAACGAGGCGAACATCACGATCACCGACTGCCTGGAATATCTCGGCGAGGACGAGCATACAAAGGCCATCGGCCTCTATATCGAGGGCATCCGCGACGCCGGGCGATTTCTTGACGTTGCCCGGAAAATCAGCAGGCGCAAGCCCATCGTGGCCCAGTATGTGGGAGGTACCGAGGCAGGGGCGCGCTCCGGGTCCAGCCATACCGGCGCCATGGCGGGACCGGATTATGTCTATGACGGGCTCTTCGAGCAGGCCGGCATCATCCGTGTGAGCACCATCGAGGATGTCTACCGCATCGGCTGGGCTCTGGCCACCCAGCCGCCGCTGAGAGGTCCTCGCATCGGGGTGCTCACCAACTCGGGCGGGCCGGGCACGGGCATCGCCACCACATGCAATGCATCGGGCCTCGAAGTGCCGGAGTTCTCTCCGGAGATCCAGGATCAGGTCAGCCGGTATCTTCAGGGCCACGCGAGCGCGCGCAATCCGGTGGACCTCACCTTTCACATCGGCATGGAGGCCCTCACGATCAAAATACCGGAAATCCTCTTCTCAGCACCGGAGATCGACGGCGTCATCATCCATGGCATCATGGACACCGGGTTCGTGGACCTCCTGTACCCTTCCATAAACAAGCGCATGCCCATCGACCACGAAAAATTCATCAAATTCAGCGAGATCGAGCTGAACGAGCTCGTTCGCATGCCACATGACCACGGGAAGCCCCTCCTGATATCCTCGTTCTTCGACGAAAGCGATCACACCGTCCGGGTCTTCCACGAGCACTCCATCCCCACCTTCGATTCTCCGGAAAAGGCGGCCCAGGCAATGGCGGCCCTCTACCGGCACTATCTCATCCGCAACCGGGCGTCTGCCGCGGGCCGGCGGACGGCCGGGAGAGCCGTCCCCGAAAGGGCGCAGGAAATCGTGGCGGGCTGCAACCCGAAAGGCATGGACGAGTATTCGGCGAAGCAGCTCCTGAGGGCCTACGGCATACCCACAGCGGAAGAGACTCTTGCCGGCAGCCGCGAGGAGGCACTCGACGCTGCACGGCGCCTGGGTTATCCAGTTGCGGTGAAGGCGTGTTCTCCGTCCATTGCACACAAGACCGAGCACGGTCTGGTGTTTCTGGATGTGAATGACGAGACCGCCCTCGTGCGGGCATTCGACGCCATCCGGGCATACGATGCGGACTCGCAGGTCCTGGTGGCGGAGATGATCAAGGGCAAGCGCGAGTTCATGGCGGGCGTGAGCTACTTTCCAGGGTTTCCGCCCTGTGTCATGTTCGGGCTCGGGGGCGTCTTCGCAGAGGCTCACCGGGACTTCGCCATCCGTCTCGCACCGCTCACCGAGAACGACGCCGATGAGATGATCGGATCCATCCGAGCCAAGGCGCTCCTGGGGCCTTACCGCAATATGGAGAAGGTGGACCGCGAAGCGCTGGCCGATCTCCTCGTACGGCTCGGAGACATCGCTCTTGACTTCCCGGCGATAAAAGAGATAGACCTGAACCCGATCATTATCACAGGCGGAGCCCCCAAGGTGGCGGACGCTCTCATGATTATCGGATAGGAGAAGACATGGACACCAAGAAAATCGAAGAGATGATCCGGACTTATCCCGAGAAGGACAAGCTCCCGTGTCCGGTGGCCCATTTCATCGCTGCATCTTTGAATGTGACGCCCGAAGCGGTCGGGGATGTCGCGACTGCGATCAAGGTCAAACTCTATCAGTGCCAGCTCGGCCTGTTCGGCTATGGCAGGAAGGGTGTTTCCGAATACAAGATCGTGGGCAGGCCGGTAGAGATACCCGGAGAGGTGCTGGACAGGATCAAAAGCGCCTCGAAGGGCGGAAGGATCCCCTGCAGGGAGCTCTGGGACATTGCGGACTCCGCAGGCATCTTACGCTCCGAAGTCGGAAACGCTGCCGACTCTCTGGGAATCAGGGTGACCCCCTGCCAGCTGGGCGCATTCAAGGGCAAGTAGACACCCCCGCACAGGCACCTCACTTTACAGCGTGATTTCCCTGACGAAAGCGCAGGGGCGAGCCGCATCTGCCGGGCGTTTCCCGCGCCCGGAATACGATTCAGGCTGCATTACATCGTTTCCGACCTGTTGCTCAAGAAGGGCCTGAAGCCGTTTTGCAGGAACGCAAAGGATTTTTTATTGAAAGACCTCCTGCGCTTCTGTATGATATTTTTTCATGATTTGTTGGGGTTCGAATTTTATCCGGGGGTGATATATGTCGCTCGAAGTTGTGTGGTTGGGACATGCAAGCGTCATGATCCGAAGCCGGTCAGGGGTCATCTACATCGATCCGTGGAAACTGGGCCCCTCGTCACCGAAAGCAGACATCATACTTCTCACCCATGATCATTACGATCACTACTCCGAAGCGGATGTGATGCAGCTCGCAGGAGCGTCCACCCGGGTGGCGGCGCCCATGTCCGCGCCTCTTGTGACGGATGTCGTCGGCCCCGGAGAGAAAATCGCTTTCGGCGATGTCGCGATAGAGACCGTTCCCGCCTATAATATCTCCAAGAGCTTTCATCCACGGGTGAAGGGCTGGCTGGGGTATGTGGTTGCGGCCGACGGCAGGAGGATATACCACGCAGGCGACACGGACCGCATCCCCGAGATGAAGGGCCTGAAGGTGGATCTGGCCCTCATCCCTGTAGGCGGGACCTACACCATGGATGCCCGGGAGGCTGCCGCGGCCGTGGAGGACATCCGGGCAGGCGAGGTAATCCCCATCCATTTCGGCGACATCGTGGGGTCGAAGGATGACGCGCAGGCGTTCGCCCGGAACTGTGCGTGCACTGTCCGCATCCTCGAGCCGGGAGAAGCGTACACGCTCCCGTAAGGACTATGGACAAGCTGATCAGTCAGGTAAAGACCATTTTTCATAAGGCCCCGTTCGCCGTATGCGCCTTCGATGCGAGCGGCACCGTGATCTACATCAACTCGGTGCTCGAGTCGAACCTCGGACAGGCGATCTCACCAATCGTAGGGCAGTCGCTCTATGAGCTCATCCACAGGCTCCTCGTGGACGAGCGCCTGGAGAAGAGTCTCAAGAGACTGATCGAGACCGACAAGCCGTTTTCCCTGATCGTCGAGACCCTGAGCGTGCCCGGGGTGAGGGCGTCCGGGTTCATCAATATCATCGGCTACAAGCTCGATGCCATCTATATCCTCATCGGCGATTTCGTGAGCGGAGGACTGTCCCGCGAGGGCAGGTACCGGCGGATCATCGAGGACGCGCCCGACGCCATCATCATCATGAGCCGCGGCGTGATCACATTCAGCAACCCTGCGTTCAACAATATCATGGGCATGAGCGCCGAGGAGATCCTTGGCACGGACCTCTCGAAGCTTGCGGACGAGAAGGGCAGGCAGGAACTGCTTCCGCTCAAGGAGAGCTTCGCCCCGGGATTCTTCAGCAGGTTCAACGTGAAAACGCCCGCAGGCGTCAAGATCCTGGAGGGCAACTTCCACTTCATCGAGGAGCGGCCGGGCACGTCCATCGCCCTGCTGCGCGACGTCACGGAAAAGGTGGCGTTGGAGAGGCGCCTGCTGAGGCAGAACCAGGATCTGACTGCGGTGAACCTGATTTCCAAGACGCTGAGCTCTTCCATCGATCTCAAGGAAGTGCTTGAGAACACCCTGGCCCAGGTACTTCAGCTCATGGACATCGAGACAGGGTGGATCTATCTGCTTGACGAGGAGAAACAGGTTCTCAGGTGCGCCTATTCCCACGGCATTCCGGAAAAGGTGGCATACAGCATCAAGGAGCTCCGAATCGGCGAGGGAATCGCCGGACGCGTGGCGGAAAGGGGCGAGCCCATCATCATCGAGAATGCGTCCAAAGACCCGAGGATCAGCTCGCTCATCTTCAAGAAGCAGGGCATCAGATCGTTCGCATCCATCCCGCTGTTCTCGCGCACCCGCCTCATCGGTGTCATGAACATCGGCTCATTGGGAGAGAGGATCATTTCGCCAGAAGACGAGCGCCTGCTCATAACCATAGGCGTGCACATGGGCACGGTGATGGAAAACATCCTGCTCTTCCAGGAGATCGCCAATACATCCAAAGACCTCAAAGACGCCGTAAACCTCATCCACCAGCGAAACGAAGAGCTCAGGACCCTGGTGTCTACGGTCTCGCACGACCTCAAGAACCCCATCATTGCGATCAACGGCTTCTGCGAACGCTTCCTGAAAACGGCCGGCCCCAAGCTTGACGCGCGGGAGCTGGAATATATCAATGCAGTCAAGGAAAGCGGGAAGCGCATGGAGAAGTTCGTGACCGACCTCCTGACCCTTTCCGCCGTGGAGAGCCTGAAGCTCAAGAAAGAGGAGTTCCCCGTGCACAAGCTCATCGACGAGATCTCCGTGGAACTCGCCCCGCAGCTCGATTCCAAGAATGGCGCCCTGGTGGTGGAATCGCCCCTGCCCAAGGTCAGGGCGGACCGGGTGAGGCTCATGCAGGTGTTCTCCAACCTCATCTCCAACGCCATCAAGTATGCCCACCCCCAGCGTGATCTCGTGATCAGCATCGGGTATCACAAGGAGCCGAGCACCCATATCTTTTCCGTAGCAGACAACGGGATCGGCATTCCCCGCGAGTATGCGGACAATGTCTTCGATATATTCTTTCGGGGCCACGAAGGCCGCGCCGAAGGCACGGGCATCGGCCTCGCTATCGTGAAGAAAGCGGTGAACATCATGGGAGGCGAGGTCTGGTTCACCTCGGAAAAAGACCGGGGGACCGTGTTCTATTTCTCCCTCCCGGTGGAGTGATGCGGCTCCGGGAAAAAACAGGGGCAAAACCTTGCTCGTCAGCTTCTTCCTTTGCGCTGAAAGATGTCCGCCGAAAGCGCGGAGGGCGTGTCCATGATGCGAATGCACGGATTCGATGTCCGCAGACCTGATTCGGGCGCGGGGATCACGGGCCGATCACGGGTTCATGGTGCTGAATTCTCTGACGACATTCTTCTTGACACTCCGGGGGGCGCTCTGTATATTTCTGACACCATTTGGGGGCCGCTAGCTCAGGGGGAGAGCGCTACCTTCACACGGTAGAAGTCGTAGGTTCAAATCCTACGCGGCCCACCATTTCACCATGAATTCCATCCCTATTTTCTCTGCTGTTGAGAAACTTGTTTTTATTCACGGACTGATATGGGCTATGCCGACTTTCGGCATGCAGCCTTGCTGATAAAATTTTAAGGAGGTTGCTGATGAAGAGAATAGGTGTGTTCCTGTCACTGGTGGCCGTGCTTCTCTCAAGCCAAGGCGTATGGGCAACAAATTCCGATGAGTTCACCCCTGATGAAAGAGAATTCCTTGATCAGATGGAGCAGAAAGGCTTACCCGTGGAAGAGATCGAAGAGCTCAGGTTCATGCTTCGGGTCAGGCATGGCAAGGACAAGCAGTGGTCCGAGGAAGAGCTGAACGATCTGAATGCGCTTCTCGTCTCGAAATGGGAGCAGATGAGAAAGGCTTTGGAAAAAGGAGACATCGATACTGCGGTGAGCTTTTTCTGCAAGGAGAAGAGAGACATCCGCCGGGAGCATTTATCCAAGCTGTCAAGAGACCAGCTCGCTGCGATGTCAAGAGAACTATCCGACATCAAGATGATAAAAATGGATGGGAGCCACTATGCCGAATACGATATCCGGGTCGTGAGGGACGGAATAATATATTCTTACATGCTGGTCTTTGAGAAAAACAGCGACGACGAGTGGGAAATAGCATCCTTCTGAAAGCACCGGAGGTTTCATTCTCACTGCAGTTGAACGAGCAGCACTTTTAAGCTGCCGGTGATATTCCCCGGCAGCTGTTTCAGACCCTTGAGACTCGTACGGCCGGATACTGGATCATCTTCTGATACATCCGATGGCTGCGTATCAGGCGGTCGCAGGATAGATGATTGTCGTCCCGTCAACCAGTGCAAAGGGGGTGAGCTTGTGAGGGCGGCTCGCCCTGCTGCCCAGGATGTCTTCCACGTGGATGCCTCGAACGACGAGCGCGTCGCCGATGAGTGACCGGTGGCAGCGCCATGGAACGGCCTCGGCGCACATGATAACGGTTTGTTTTCGTCCGGCTGTCCCGATGAGCTCTTCCATGTTCTCTGCAAATGCCGGGGTCTGCATATAGTCGGCATATCCTCGAAAAGATGGATTCTTCCAGGCCCTGTTTACCGAGGTGATTGCCGCACGCCGCAGCCCTCCGAGCCCTTCCATCCGTCTGTATTCGATGCTGTGCCTCTTCAAAGCTTCGCGCAGCACGTCTTCATTGAAGTGAGGATTACGGCGGGACCTGGCAATTCTCCTGACGTCGATCACCATTTCAATGCCATATTCCTGAAGCAGCGCGACAAACTCCTCGATCGTACGTGTTGAATGGCCGATCGTATGCACAACAGTCTTCATATGACCCCTTTCAGGTGCAGGTTCTGAAGAAGCAGGTGAAAATAAACGAGGCCTTCGTACGGGCGCCAGGGTGCCGTGAGCTTCCTGATTTCCTCGTATCCAGGCTTGTGGTCGAGTTTGAAGACGCGCTTGAGGTTGTTCTGTGCACCGACATCATCTCCCGGAAAAGAGTCGATCCTTCCGAGCCCCCGCAGAAGAACATACTCCGCACTCCACCGCCCGATGCCCCGGATAGTGCGGAGAAAATCTGTTGCCTCGTCATTATCCATCTCCTCGAGAGTCGACAAATCTATCTTTTTATCGGGAACAGCGGCCGCAAGCTCTTTGATCGCTCTCGCTTTCTGGTGACTGAATCCCAGCTTCTTGATGTCTTCCTCCCGTACTTCTTCGAAGTCCTCCGGCCGGGGAAAAGCGTATGACGTGCCGTCTTTATCATAGAACTTCACTCCAAGGCCCTGTGACAGCCTGTTGAGAATCGATATACCCGAATCGAGCGTGACCTGCTGACAGGCAATCGAGTTGACCAGCGCCTCGAACGTGCTGGAAAACCGCGGAGGCCTCACCCCCAGAAACCTCTCGACAAGCGGCTTCAGGATATCGTGTGTACGGGCCGATGCATAAAACGGCTGCATGTCAATCGTAAGCCCGAGCATTTTCCGGAGGAGCGATCGTACGTCGCTTCGCAATTGTGGGGTAATCTCATTCTTTGACAGTATGGCTACACGAATGCGGGTTTCTGCTTCTTCACCTTCCTGAGTGACAGTCATTCTTACCGGATCTCCGTTGAAGACGGCGATCCGCGTATACCGCTTTCCATCCCATTGATCGACAATGTTCGCTTTTCGTCTCCGCAAGGCCCACACGGTCAAGTCAAGCCTAAATGGAGAGCCGGCCGGAAGAAACAGAACAGAGGTATCAAGTTTCATGCCGGAAGGCCTCCCGGCTTGTCGCTCTCGATCTCGCCACTCGAATCGATTTCGCCAATCTCTTCACCATTGCGGGTCTCCAGGGTTTATCTCCTGATACGGACCCCGGCGGCAATTGCACCGATCAGCCCTGTAGCAGTTTGTTATGTGTCTCTCTGTGGAAAAAGCAAGAATGGCCGGTTGTGCGATCGGGGCCCGGGATATTCGATGGTCGTGCTGAACGCCTGCTGCCAGGTACCGCAGAGGCTTTATTGCCGGCTCTGTTTCATCGGATGTGTGCAGATAAGATTGGCACCGGCATTGCACAAAGGGTCTGGAACAAGATCGTGAATCGATCGAGAGCGCTCTTCCGGCTCATATCAGGGATAGGAGGGAATAACGATGCCCAAAGTCGACTTTACCCAAGACAACATCGCGCGGTGCCTGTGCGGCGAATGCCCTGTCCAGGCCAAAAGCCAATGTGCCCGCGACCTGTATGAAAAATCGATAAAAATGGAAGGCCTGCCAAAGCCTGAGCAGGTTCCCGGCCTTTATTGCGCCAGCGGGAAGGCCACCTGCACCGATCTCGATATCGTTCAGTTCTGCAAGTGCCCCGGGTGTCTTGTCTGGAGCGACTACAATCTGAAATCCAACCACTACTGTTATCGCGGAAGTGCAGAAACATCCGGATAAAAAGAGTGCATCCGGCTGTCCTCTTTCTCAGGAATGCGGACGGGCCGCAGCCGTATACCCTTAATGGACCCCGGGGCGCCTTCTCACCCGGGCGCTTGAGTTCACGCCCGGGCTGATTATCTATGATTCTAGTTATACTGATATCATAGTGTCCTTTACCCCGTGGAATTTATCCGTTGAGGTCGAGCCATGCCCGGACGAAGCAGTGCCCCTGTGTCCATCGATGCCGCCGCTTCGGGAGAATACACGGTATCAGGCGCTCCCTGCAGCCTCCGGATGACGTTATGGACTGTTCTGTATCTTGCAAACGTGATCGATGTCGCGTTTTCCTGCTATGCCTTTTCACGCGGATGTGGCGAGCTGAATCCGGTCATCGAGCTGGTCTGGGACAAATGGGGGGTCTCCGGGCTTACACTTCTGAAAAGCATTTTCCTGTTTGTCCTGCTCGTGCTGTTGCCGTACGTGGGCGGCTGGAAACTGAAGCTCCTTATCCTGTGCTGCAGCATGTACGCTTGCCTTGCAATCTACCACGTTGCTCTGTTTCTGAGGGTTTTTCCCTAGAAACTGGGCTCGATCCGACACGTTCGCCTGTGCGGAGCCGTTTCGGTCATGCGCCCAGCGGAGCGAACCCGATGATCTCCTCATACTTTTCGGAATGCTTTTCCACATTCACCCGGGTGCGGCTCTCGCAGAACGTGCGGGTACACAGCCGTGCAGCCCGTAAAATCAGGTCCGGCCCCGAACCGATCAGCTGTTGGTGATAAGGCCCTTGGCTCAGTCCTTCGGCTTGTCCGAAACAATCTGACCGGAACGCGGATCGACTTTGAGATCGCGTCTCTGGCCGTCCTTATAGGCATCGACCTTCCACATCCCATCGTCAAACTCGATCTCCGCTATTGGTGTATAACCCTGTTTTTCCAGACTCAAAGCAATCTCGGACATCACCATGACATCCGGCGGGGGCTTGTCCGCTGCGAGCATAGGCAGCGGGGCGATGATTGAAAGAGACATGATAAGCGCTATGCATATCGTCTTCATGAGACCATCTCCTTTTTGCATGGCTTGTTTGCACGGCTTGCCGCTGTACCGGTGCAGAGCTGCACTCGATATCTATATGATATTGCGTCGGAGCTGCTTCTCCAGACCCACGACGCGGATTCACGGGAAACGGCTGGCACGCAGTACGACGCCTGAAAACAATGGGAATGCAAAAACGCCCATGGTTTTTCGCCTCCTGTGTCCTCTCCCGCAAGGAGTGAGGACACAAGAGACGATCCTTCGGCGCAGCGGGAAAGCTTCAGGCTCGAAGGCGATTTCAGGGCACTCTATTTCACCTGCTCCGGAACGCTCATCTGGACCTGGCCTCGCCTGATGCCGCTGTTCATGGAGATGTCGATCTTCACGGAGAAGTCCTGCTCCAGGCGGAGCAGATACTTTCTCTGCGAATTGAGCAGGTACATGGCCACATCCGGCGGGAGCTCGACCTTCAGCTCTGATGGATTGTTGCGGTTCAGATAGAGCTGGATCTCGCGCAGAGACATGAGGGCCGAGGATTCGACAGACCTCATCAGGCCGGTGCCCTCGCATGCGGCGCAGGTTATGTAGCTCTTCTCCAGCAGGGTGGAGGAGAGCCGCTCGCGGGAGAGTTCCAGGATCCCGAACTTCGAGATTCTGCCGACCACCAGGTGGGCCCTGTCGTTCTTGAGCGCGTCCTTGAGCGCCTTTTCAACCTTGCGCATGTTCTCCCTCGAGCGCATGTCGATGAAGTCGATGACCACCAGTCCGCCGATGTCACGAAGCACGAGCTGACGGGCGATCTCTTCGGTGGCTTCGAGGTTGGTGGACAGGGCCGTGTTCTCGATGTCCCTGCCAGCGGTCGACTGGCCCGAGTTCACGTCGATGACCACCATGGCCTCGGTGGGCTCGATCACCAGGGTTCCGCCCGAGCGGAGCTTGACCTTCTTGCTGTAGATGTTCTGGATCTGCTGCTCCAGGTCATACTTGGTGAAGAGCGGCTTGCCCTGCTTGTAGTGCTTTATCACGTTCTTGTGCCTGGGCATCACGCTCTTCATGAACACGACCGCCCGGCGGAAGGTCTCCTCGTCGTCGATCAGGATCTCGGTGATGTCGCTGGTGAAGTAGTCTCTGATGGAGCGGATGATGATGTCGCCTTCGCGGTAGATGAGGGAAGGGCACTGGGCCGAAGAGAACCCGTCCTCGATGCTCTTCCACAGGCGCAGGAGGTAGCTCAGGTCTTTCTGCAGGTCCGCCTTTGTCCTGTCCATGCCTGCGGTGCGCACGATCAGGCCCATGTCGGCAGGCGGGGCGAGCTGTGAAATGATGTCCTTGAGCCGCTTTCGCTGGGTCTCGTCGTCGATCTTCCGAGAGATCCCGGCCAGGTCCTGCCGGGGAAGCAGCACCATGTAGCGGCCGGGGATGGAGATGTTCAGAGTGAGCAGCGCGCCCTTGGCGTTTTTTTCCTCCCGGTTTGCCTGCACAAGGATTTCCATGCCCTTCCTCAAGAGCGAGAGCGATCCCTTGTCCTGCTTCGCTCCGGGCACGAAGCGCCAATTGATGTCGTTGAGCGGGAGCAGGCCGTGCTTCTCCCTTCCGTAATCGACGAAAACGGCATCCAGGCTGTGCTCGATCTTCGAGATTCTTCCCTTGTAGATATTCCCCCTGATCTGCTCCTTGAGCGCACTCTGAATGTAGAGCTCCTTGAGCATGCCGTCTTCCACGACTGCAACTCTGATCTCTTCGGGGTGAACTGCATTGATGAGCATCTTTTTCATGATGCGAAGCCTCTTTTCCTCATATGGTTATGAAAGACTCCACCGGCCCCTGGCCTTCGCGGATGACCTGCGGAGTGTCGGTCTCGAGCGATATCACGGTAGACGGGACATCTGGGAGAATGCCGCTGTCCACGATGGCGTCGACACGGTGGCCGAGGTCCTCCTCGATCTCCACCGGATCGATGTGCACCCGCTCGTGGGACAGAGGCACACTCGTGGTGATAATAGGCTCGCCGATCTCCTCGACAATGGCCTGACAGAACCAGTGGTCAGGGATGCGGATTCCGATGGACTTTCGGTTCGACTGCAGCAGGCGGGGAACCAGCCGCGTGGCGGGCAGAATAATGGTGTAGGGGCCGGGAAGCAGGGTGCGCATGATGCGGAAGGCCTCATTCGACACCTTGGCGTATCTGCTGATGGTCTGGAAATCGGAAAACATGATGCTTCTGGGTTTGACGGATGCCTTGATCGAGTTGATCCTGTCGATCCCCTTTTTATTCGTGATGCAGCATCCGATCCCGTATACCGTGTCCGTGGGGTATACGATCACGCCGCCTGCGGAGAGGATTTCGGCTATCCGCTTGACCGTCCTCGGTTTGCGCGTCCTGGGATCAATGAGAATGCGCATGATATTCTCCCTTCAGGCACAGGCTCTTCGTATCGATATTGCCCAGTGCCGCAAAGATCGAGTTCTTCATCTTGGGGTTGTCTTTTTCCAGGATGCGCAAATATTCCCTGATCTGCTCACGCTTGCTGTCCGGGCGGATCATGCAGGAACAGGAAACCGGCTCCACGTCGAAAAAGCTGAAATACGCCTTTACCAGCGTGAGCTTGCAGTAGGCAAGCGGTCTGATCACCCGGTTTCTGCCGTCGTTGGAAACCCTGGCCGGCGCCATAGCCCCGATCTGCCCCGTGTAGAAGCACCTCAGGAAGAATGTTTCGATGATGTCGTCCAGATGGTGCCCCAGGGCGATGGATGAAACGCCCCTTTCCTGAGCGAGGGTATAGAGCCTGCCCCTCCGAAGCCGCGAGCACAGCGCGCATGGGCTTTTCTCCGGGTCGGACACCCGGGCGAGTATCTCCGATATGCCTGTCTGGACCACCTCGATCTCGAGGCCGAGTGCGCTGCGGGCCCATTCGATGATCCGGCCGAAATCCTTTTCGAAGCCCGTGGAGAGATGGACCGGCATGATCTCGTACTCCACCGGCGCCGACCTGCGGAGATCGGCGAGCACCTTCAGGAGCACCAGCGAATCCTTTCCGCCCGATACGGCCACCAGGATCCGGTCTCCCCGCCTGATCATCTGATAATCGTGGATCGCGGTTCCGACCTTCCGCCGGAGTTGCTTTTCATAGTATCTTCTGCTGTTGTGATTCACGTCGTGTTCCTTATCACATATGACAATATTTGCAATATGTGAAAGATTCCACCGTTTTATCGGCGGTTGAGCCAAAAATGCTCAGCAATATCGTCATAATTGAGACTATCCGGGCCGCGCCATGGATTCTTTTTGACCCGGAATCCGCTTTAGACCGGCTGACCGGCGGGGCCGATCGGGAAGCAAGTACGCAGCAGGCCGGAGAGGATCGTCATGGCATTTTCCGGGGCGCAGAACGAACCGGGACCATAGTTCGACCTCATCCAGATGATCTGGCGCTTTGCATATCGTCTGGTGTCCCGCTGGATCAGAGATACGGCTTCATCGAGGCCGATCTGCGACTCCAGATGTCTGATCACGTGGCGGTATGCGAGGGTCTGCATGCTCCTGAGCGCCGAACCGAATCCGAGATCGAGAAGCCTCCGTGTCTCCTCGACCAGGCCTTTCTCGACCATGCGCAGCACACGGGTGTCGATATTCTCATAGAGCCGGGCACGGTCCGGCATAACACAGACGATACGGGCGCCGTAGCGGATCTCGGCGAACGCATGCTCCCTGTGGAAGGCGCTCGCTTTTCTCCCTGTGAGGAAGACGATCTCCAGAGCGCGGATGCTCCGCACCCGGTCGTTTACCCCGATGTATCGCGCAGCATCCGGGTCGAGCCTGTTGAGGATTTTCCAGAGAAAAGGGCTTCCTTTTTCATCGGCGAGCGCCGTTAGGCCCTCTCTTATCCTGTTCGAACGGGGCGGGGCGGGGGCCAGGCCGTACAGGAGGGCCTTGATGTATAATCCGGTTCCGCCCACAATTACCGGGATTTTTCCGCGGGAAAGGATGTCATGAATAGCGTCACGGGCGCGGCGGGCAAACATGCCTGCATTGAACTCTTCATCCGGCTCCGCCACGTTGATAAGGTGGTGCGGCAGTATGGAGAGCTCTGCTTTGGAGGGCTTCGCGGTCGCGATATCCATATGCCGGTAGACTTGCATGGAATCGGCGGAGACAGCCTCCAGAGGGTATGTGCGGGCAAGCTCGAGCGCAATGGCGGTCTTGCCCGAGCCGGTCGGGCCGGTGATCACGATCAGGGGCGTCTTCCGATCCACCGCTCGATCTCGTCCTTTTCGATCCGTTTGAACAGGGGCCTGCCATGGGGGCACGTCATGGGAGAGCCCACCTCGTCGAGATCCTTGAGAAGCCCGAGCACCTCGTCGCGGCCGAGCCGCACGCCCGCGCGCACGCTCCTGTGGCAGGCGATGCGGGCTATCACGTCGTGCCGGTATTCCTTCCGGTTCAAGTCCCCTTCCATCACCGCGCCGAGCAGATCGAGCATGATGCCCCGTATGTCCGCGCCGTCCAGGAGCCCCGGATACGCCCTTACCGCGATTGCAGCCTCGCCGAAGGGCTCGGCCTCGATACCGGCCTGGAGGATATCCCCGGCAACCTCCTCGAATGCCTTGAATTCGGCGGGCGACAGCTCGATGACCAGCGGCGTCAGCAGAGTCTGTGTAGGCTCCCGGCCGGCGTCACGGGCATTCATCAGCCGCTCGAATGTGACCCGCTCGTGGGCTGCGTGCTGATCGAGAATATACAGCGACGTCTCGTCTTCGAGGATGATATAGGTTGCGTGTGAAACCCCGACAAAGGCCTTGTCCGCATACGCGAAGCCTGGAGATCTTGCCTCGAACAGATTGCCCTGCGCCTTGCCGCCCCTTATGGCATCGGACATTGCGGGAGCCGCCAAATGACCTTGTCCGGGTCGAGACTGCCGGGTGCGGTACGGCATCGCGGCTTCTTCCACCCGGTGGGCGGGTGAGGGGCTAAAAGTCGCCGATGCCTGAAAGACCGGCTGCGCGGTCAGGGTCCGACGCACGGTGTTTACCACCATGCCGAATATTGCAGAGGAGTTCTTGAACCTCACTTCAGCTTTCGCAGGATGAACGTTCACGTCCACCTCGGCCGGGTCCATGTCGAGAAAGAGAACCGCCATCGGAAAGCGCTGTTTCATGAGCATGCCGCGGTATCCGTCGAGCACTGCGGCACGCAAGGTATGATCCATGACTGAACGCTTGTTCACATATGTATAAATCCCGCTCCTGCCGGGCCTCGACACCTCCGGAGAGGCGAGAATGCCGTGGATGCTCAACTCCGGCCGTTCCTCAGACACCGGGTACAGCCTTTTCCCGACCTCTTTGCCCCATATTGCCCCAACACGCTCTTCGAGTGTCGATCCCTCTCTCAGGTTCAGCACGGTGCGACCGTTAATCGAAAGCGAGAGCCGCTTCAACGGGTAGGCGAGGGCGTAGCGGGATATGATGTCGATAATGTGGCGCTGCTCGGTGGCCGCGGCTTTGAGGAACTTCCTTCGGGCAGGTGTGTTGAAGAACAGGTCCCTGATTTCCACCACTGTGCCCTGTGTCATGCCTTTCATGGATTTTTCACGGACCTCGCCCGCTTCGAGCGTGAGGGACCAGCCTGTGGATGATCCGTGTTTCCGCGAGGCGATCGTGGACCTGCTCACGGACATGATGCTCGGCAGGGCTTCGCCGCGAAAGCCCAAGGTGCGTATGGAGAAGAGGTCCTCAGGGCGTCCGATCTTGCTCGTTGCATGGCGGAGAATCGCCAGCTCGAGCTCGACCTCGGTCATGCCGCTGCCGTTATCCGCCATGCGGATAAGATCCAGGCCGCTGCCCCCGATTTCAACGTCGATGTTCGTTGCCCCCGCATCGATGGCGTTCTCCAAAAGCTCCTTGACAACGGATGCGGGCCGCTCGATGACCTCGCCGGCCGCTATCTGATTCACGAGTTCCTGGTCGAGGACGCGTATCGTTGACATGACTGTTTCGATAATCTCCTTTTCATTCCCGCCGGGATGCAGGTCCCGAATCGAGGGCAAAGGCCTTCCAAAATGCTTCGAATACAGGCTATAGAGATCCCCTGAAGAAGTCAACCGCCGGATGTCAGGGAAGGGCCGGGAGACCGGGATCAGTATCTTTGAGGGTCCGCGCCTTATGGTTATTCATATAAGTAATATATACTCATATGATAGTACATGGTTTCTAATATCGGCTCCCCCTAGGGAGCCTTCGGGCCTGCCGGCAAAACCGAAGCCCGTCTTCAGTCACCTCTGCCTCTCGGCCTTGCGAGTATCTCCAGCACATCGAGCTCGAGAAATCGCTTGGAAGGCTTTGACTTGATCAGGAGGACCGTGTCCGATCCCCGGTAGGTTCCCCCGATTCCCAGCACTTCTTCGTTTTCGGGAATAAGGCCTGCGTCGCACGCCTCCATCACGATTTCCATGGCGACCTTGGTTCCTTCGCCGAACCGCCGCAGTGTGTTTGCGATGAGATACCCGGGGTAAATACCACGGAAGCTGTCCATGATCGACTTTTCGAGAGAGTGGGTAAGAATCGTGCCCGTATGGATGGGGACTCTGGCCTTTTTGAGCTGCCTGCGGAGGTCGGGGTCGAACTCGTCGTGACCAGGCTCCTTGAATCCGACGGAATGGGTAACGACCACGAGGTTCGCGCCATTGTTCTGAAGCGCCTTGTGAAAGGCCATTGCTGTCTTCCCGCTCGTTGATGCGACGACCACATGCTTTCTGCCATGCTCCTTGACATGCTTTGCCACCAGTTTCACGCAGTCGGCGGTATTCTGGTTGCCAGGCCTTTCAAAGAGCATCATCTCCACCATCTTCATGGGGCACCTCCCGCTGTCTTTGCATATGGATCAGATGCATTGATACACGAGAGGCTGTCCCTTGTACAGAGACACGTGTCCATGCACAGCTTGACATTTCCTTTTTCATCGAAGATAAGGTGATGAAGCGATTTTCTAGTCCAGAACGAAAGGACCGGCACATGTCATTTCTCGAAATAAAGGGGCTGCATGTATCCGTCGAAGGCAAAGAAATCCTGAAAGGGGTTGATCTTTCGGTCGACGAGGGCAGGACAGCCATCATATTCGGCCCGAACGGCTCGGGCAAAAGCACCCTCATGGGCGCCATATCGGGTCTTCCGGGCTATCAGATCACGAAAGGGTCCATCATATTCAAGGGCCAAGACATCTCCACGCTGAGCGTGGACGAGCGGTCGCGCCTGGGAATCGGACTTTCATTCCAGTATCCGCCTGCGATAAAGGGCGTGAGGCTTCGCACCATGCTTCAGACCATCTCCCCGGCACCTGACAAGATAGCCGAATATGCCGAGCTTCTGAACCTCACGGGATACCTGGACAGAGACATCAACGTCGGTTTTTCCGGCGGAGAACGCAAGCGCTCAGAGGTGCTTCAGCTCATGATTCAGATGCCCGATCTGCTGCTTCTCGACGAGCCCGAGTCCGGTGTGGACATCGAGAACATTTCAGTGATCGCCGACGGCCTGAGGATCATCCTGGAGAAAGACCAGCCCATACAGAAGAGGAAGCGCTCCGCGATAATCATAACCCACACCGGATTCATCCTCGACTACATCAAGGCGGACATCGCGTTTGTGATCATGAACGGCCATGTACTCGGCTGCGGCGCCCCGGGCGAGATCTTCGAAGAGATCCGCAGGGACGGATATACCAAGTGCAGCTCGTGTTTTGCCGAAAAATTCTGCGAATTCAAGGACAACATATGAATATCGGACAAATAGACACCGGCAGGCTTTTGGATATCGGATACGATTCCTGCACCGCCAGCTGCGGAAACTTCATGGTCCTGGACCACACAATCATGGAAAGTCAGTGCCGGATTGAAGGACTGGTCGTTTTGCCCCTGACGCAGGCATTCGAGAAATACCCCCACGTCAGGGAAGAGCTCTTTTTCAATATCGTTTCTCGCGATGCGAACGATACTACCCGCTCGGCCGCAGGCAGAGATCCCGTAGGCTATTATGTCTACGTGCATCCCGGCGTGAAGATAGAGGAACCGCTGCAGGCGGCCTTTCTCTTCGGCGAGACAGGAGCCAGGCAGTTCATCCACAACATCATCGAGATCGGCGACGGTGCGGAGCTCAACATTGTCAACGGCTGCACCACCGCGTCCCACGGCCGGGAAGGAACCCATGTGGGCATCACCGAAACCTATATGGGGAGAAACTCACACCTGGGATATACCATGATCCACAACTGGGGCCACGCCATGGAGGTCTTTCCCGTAGGGGCTGTATCGGTAGGCGAGGGCGCCCGCTATATCTCAAACTATGTGGGTATGACCGCAGTGAAAAAGATTGTCACGAACCCCATAGCTCATGTGGCATCGCGTGCAAGTGCTAGATTTTATTCAGTTATTTATAGCAAAGGTGAGTCTTTCTTCGATACGGGCGCCCGGGTGATGCTCGACGGCAGAGACGCGAGCGGCGAGATCCTCAGCAGGGTGGTTTCTGAAGGAGGAACGGTCATTTCCCGGCAGTTTCTCTCCGGCAACCAGGCGGGCACGTTCGGGCACATGGAATGCAGCGGGCTCATGCTCAATGAAAAAGGCGTCATCCATTCCATACCCGAGCTCAGAGGCGCTCACCCGGATATCAACCTCGCGCACGAGGCGGCGGTGGGAAAAATCTCAAGCGAGGAGCTCAGCTATCTCATGACACGGGGGCTGACCGAAGAGCAGGCCCGATCCCTGATCATCCGTGGATTTCTCGATATCAAGATCGAAGGATTGCCCGAAAAGATCCAGTCGTTCATGGAAGAGATCATTTCCCGCTCTGTAGAGGGCTCCATTTGAGAACTGTCTGTCCCGCATTCTCAAGGATTCTTTCCTTCAGGATGCGGGCATGATAAAACCCCCGCAAAAAAGTCTTCATTATTTGACCTACATTGCATTCTTTTCCACAGGGCAAGGGGATTTATCGTCTTAGTACAAGAAGTGCGCCAGCGAGCCCCTGGAAACAGCACATGTGAAGAAAATCAATCCGAGGGAGAGAACAGATCGATCTTGGAATGTGTGAGCGGAATCTGAATATCTCTCGATGCTGATGGAATGGTGGAGATGATGATCTTTGGAAGGCCGGGCAACCAGAATACTGCAATTATAAGAAACTTATTTTTTCTTTGCTACAAGAATGAAACGCGGCGGCAAGGGGTAACCACTGTGGCTGTAATGGACAGAATAGGATCCGCTATCTTTTATTTAACATAATATATATTATCGGTAATTATGTGCTCCAGTATCAGGTCCGGTATTCGGAATTGATCTTCACATAGTCATAGGAGATGTCCGTGGTATAGGCCGTGAAGCTGCCCGGGCCCATCCCGAGGCGGATGCCGATGGTGATTTCTTTTTCTTTCAGCACCGAATGAAGAGTATCTTCATGAAACCCCTTCGATTCCTGTCCGTTCGTGACGACCTCGTAACCGGAGATCTCTATCGATATTTTTTCGGGGTCTATCGTGGCGCCGCTGTATCCAATCGCTGCCAGAATCCGCCCCCAGTTGGGGTCGGCTCCGAAGAGCGCGGTTTTAACCAGAAGCGAATTCGCGACCGACATGGCCGCTTTTTTGGCGTCCTTTTCGCTGTACGCACCGTCGACAACAATGGTCACGAACTTGGTAGCACCTTCTCCGTCCCTGACTATCAGGATCGCGAGATCCCGTATTACCTCTGTCAGGCCTTTCGCAATTTCATCAATGTTTTCAGTAACATAACCAGTAGATAAAGCCAGAAGCGTGTCGTTCGTCGACATGTCGCCGTCGATGGTGATGGCGTTGAAGGTGCGCTCTACGGCATTTTTAATAATATTATCGAGTACCTGCTTCGAAACCGCTGCGTCGGTCAGCACAACCGCCAAGGTTGTGGCCATGTCGGGGGCGATCATCCCCGCCCCTTTCGCAATACCTATTATGGTGGACCTTCCCGCCGTGCGGGATACGACCTTTGGAAAGGTGTCTGTAGTCATGATGGACCGGGCGAAGACATCGGGATCATTCCCCAGACCGGATACGAGATCGGGAATACGCGACACCATCCTGTCCACCGGAAGATGTACGCCGATGACCCCGGTGGACAGGGGGACGACCTCGCTGCTTTCAATGCCGAGGCTTTTTGCGGCGGCCTCCATCAGCATGCGCGCATCCTGTATGCCCTGGACCCCGGTACAGGCATTGGCGTTTCCCGCATTTGCCAATACGGCCCGGGCTGTTCCCGCCCGGACGAGCTCTTCTCCGATAACCACCGGCGCCGCCTTGACCTGATTTCGGGTGAACACTCCCGAGAGGACCGCCTTTCGGTCACAGACGATGAGACCCATATCCGCGCGCTTGACCTGTGGAGATTTCACCCCGGCATTGACAGCGGAGAAACGGAACCCCCGGGGGATCATGCATCGGCCCCGCAGCATTGTTTATACTTCTTCCCGGATCCGCAGGGGCACGGGTCGTTCCTTCCGACCTTCTTGCCCTGACGTTTGAACGTTGCAGGCTTTTCGGACGACGGCCCACGGCCGAGTTGCATGCGCTGTTTGCGTTCCTTGTTCGATATACGCTCCACATCCTCTTCCCGCTGGATCTGGATCTTGAAAAGCCGCTCGAGGGAGAGTTCCCTCATCCGGCTCAGCGTAGCGAGGAACATGTCGAAACCTTCGCGCTGGTACTCCCGCAGTGGATTTTTCTGACCGTATCCCCTCAGCCCGATTCCCTCCTTGAGATGATCCATGGACAGGAGATGATCCTTCCAGAGGCTGTCAAGGGTGATGAGAAGAATCTGCCGCTCAACCATGCGCATGATCTGCGGTGAGAACTCGGCCTCTCTCTGCGCATACCGTTCGAGAACCCGCTCACGAAGGGTTCCCAGCAGGCTCTCCGGTGCTGCGCCTTTCTCGGGGACATAGTCGAAATCGATGTCGAAAACATTCCTGACCCAGCCTTTGAGCCCATCCATGTCCCATTCGGAGACCGGGGATTTTCTCGGAGCATACATATCGACAGTCTCATCCAGGACCTCGTCGATCATCTCTTCGATATGCTCTCTCAGATTCTCTTCAGAGAGGATCGTCCTGCGCTGGGTATAGATGACCTCCCGCTGTTTGTTCATCACATCATCGTATTCCAGGAGGTGTTTGCGTATCTCGAAGTTCCTGCCTTCCACCTTTTTCTGGGCGCCTTCGATGCTGCGGGAGATCAGTGGATGCTCGATGGGTTCGTCTTCGGCCACCCCGAGTCGATCCATGATCGACGAAATGCGTTCCGACCCGAAAATCCTCAGAAGGTCGTCTTCCAGGCTCAGATAAAATCTGGATTCCCCGGGATCACCCTGCCTGCCGGAGCGTCCTCTGAGCTGATTGTCGATCCGCCTGCTTTCGTGCCGCTCTGTTCCGAGAATGAAAAGCCCCCCAGCCTCTACGACCTCCCGGTGCTCCTCACTGCACATTTTCTTGAACTGCGCAAGAATCTCGGGATAGCTTGGATCGTCTACGCCGACCCGCTGCCTTGCCAGAAACTCCGGATTGCCTCCGAGTACGATATCCGTTCCGCGGCCGGCCATGTTGGTGGCAATGGTGACCGCTCCTTTCCGCCCGGCCTGGGCCACTATTTCCGCCTCGCGCTCGTGGTGTTTTGCATTGAGCACATGGTGCTGCACGCCCTTTCTCTTGAGCAGCGCGGAGACCTTCTCCGAGTTTTCGATGGAGCTGGTGCCAACCAGCACGGGCTGCCCTTTTGCATGGCACTCCGAGATCTGCTTTATCACAGCCTTGAGCTTCTCTTTTTCTGATTTATAGATGACATCGGGATGATCTTTGCGGACCATGGGCATATTGGTGGGAATGACCATGACGTCGAGTCCGTAGATGTTGTGAAACTCCATGGCCTCCGTCTCCGCCGTACCGGTCATGCCTGCGAGCTTTTCGTACATCCTGAAGTAATTCTGAAACGTCACTGAGGCAAGGGTCTGGTTCTCGTTGGCCACCTTCACGCCTTCCTTTGCCTCCAGCGCCTGATGCAAACCCTCGGAATATCGCCTTCCCGGCATCAGCCTGCCGGTGAACTCGTCGACGATCACAACCTCACCTTCCTTCACCACGTAATGGACGTCCCGGTGAAAAAGGGTGTGGGCACGCAGGGCCTGGTTGAGATGGTGCACGGTCCTGAACTCGGAAGGGTCATAAAGGTTGGGTTTGGAAAGAATCTTTTGGAGAACCTCTATGCCTTCTTCGGAAAACACGACGGTATTTGCCTTCTCGTCTTTCGTGTAGAGCGCTTCGGCATCCTTTCTCTTCAACAGATCCAGAATCGCCGTGTTGGCCTCGTAATACTTGGAAGTGGACTCCTCGGCCGGTCCTGAAATGATAAGCGGGGTCCTTGCCTCGTCGATGAGAATTGAGTCCACCTCGTCCACAATGGCATAGTAAAAGTCACGCTGAACGTAATCCTCAAAGGTGAACTTCATGTTGTCTCTGAGGTAGTCGAATCCGAACTCGTTGTTGGTTCCATAGGTGATGTCGGCATTGTAACCGGCCTTTCTCTGCCGATCATCGAGGCCGTGCACGATGACCCCCACATCGAGCCCCAGGAATCGATAGATGTTCCCCATCCATTCGGAATCCCGCCTTGCGAGGTAATCATTCACTGTTACGACATGCACACCCCTGCCCAGCAATGCGTTCAAGTACACGGGCAAGGTTGCGACAAGGGTTTTTCCCTCACCGGTCTTCATCTCGGCTATCTTGCCCTCGTGGAGGATGATCCCGCCGAGAATCTGAACATCGAAAGGCCTCATTCCGAGTGTCCTTCTGGATGCCTCTCTGACGGTAGCAAAGGCCTCAGGGAGAAGATCGTCTAGATCGGCGCCTGCGTCGAGACGTTCTCTGAACTCAGCGGTCATCGCCTTCAGCGAGGCATCGTCCTTGGCCTGGAATTGGGGTTCTAGATCATTGATCTTGTTTAAAAGCGGCCTTATTCTGCGCAGTTCCCGTTCATTCTTACTGCCTATCAGTTTAACGAGCCATTTATACATACGGATATCACAATCCTTTTCACGCGTTTTCGGAGTTGAAAGAGTTTTAGAATAGTAAGGTGACTATTTCAACAGGTATCTTTATACGAAACGGCTCTCGTTATTTCAACATGTATCTCTGGGGATTCACATGGATACCGTTTACCAGAACCTCGTAATGGAGATGCGACCCGGTTGAACGACCTGTATTGCCGATCAGTGCGACCTTGTCTCCTTTTCGGACAGGCTGGCCCACTTTAGCCACCGCATCGTGGAGATGCGCGTATCTTGTCACGATACCGTAGCCGTGATTGATGACCATAAAGTTACCGTAAGCTCCGTTTTTGTAATAGGATGTAACGATTCCATCTGCCGGAGCATGGATAGGCGTACCCTTTCTCGATGCGATATCCACTCCCTTGTGGTATTCTCTCTTGCCGGTAAAGGGCGAATTGCGCCAGCCGTACCTCGACGTGACCCAGCCTCGGGCCGGCCATGAGCCCGGGGTATGGGCCAGAAGCGATCTTTGCCGCTCGATCTCGGCCAGTAGATCTTTTGCCACGTCCCGCTCGATGACAATATCATCACCAAGCTGCTTGATATGGGAATGAAGCTCTCGGGTAAGGATCTTTTCGGTGAGTGCTTCGGTGCCGTTTGCGGCCTGAATGGGCTCTGAGCCTCCTCCGATGCCGTTCAGCTCGTCGGATGCATTGAGATCGATCTTGGCGATACCCATCAGATGCCGGTTGAATGTCCGGAGAATGTTCATTTCTTCATCGAGCATGGAAACCTTTTCTGATAGCGCGACGATCTGCCTGCTCTGCTCGACTGCCTTCTGTTTTATGGACGCAACCCTCGAAAGGTCCACTCGCAGATGATAGAGCTTGTAGCCGGCGAATCCCGAAAATGCCGCTAGAAACACGACAAAGCCCACCGCGAGTGATACGATCAGGGGCGACATGGAGAATTTTCTGATACCCCTATTCTCTTTGGAAAGGATTAGTATCGTCCAGCTGGATTTCACGGATTCGCCCTCACTGTGCGCTCACATCGATCGCATCGATGAGTACTGACGGGCACAGTACGCTTCCGAACTCCCGCACATCGGTCCCAACGGCGATAACCCTTGAAAATAAATCGTAGATATTCCCTGCAATTGCAGCCTCACGAACGGGATGGAGCATGGCGCCCTCTTCCATGAGCATTCCGCTTACCCCCACCGAGAACTCCCCAGTTATAGGATTTGCTGTATGCATACCCATTATATCGGTGATCTTGAGAACCCTCTTTAATCCCTTGAGATTTTGGGCCATATCCTCATTTCCCGGTTCCATGCAGAGATGCCGTATACCCAATGTCGGCATTGCACGATACCCTCCCCTCATGGAATTTCCTGTAGAAGATTTACCGGCAACATTTCCCCAATAACTGTCATATACAAAAGCAAATATAGTGCCATTATCTACCAAAACGGTCTTTCTCGACCGAACGCCCTCCCCGTCGAAAGGACAGGCATCGGCGCCGCGAGGATCCAGTGGGTCATCGGCCAGGCTCACCTCGCTTGAAAAGTATTTTTTTCCGAGTTTGTCACCGACAAAAGACTTTCCCTTTATCACGTTCTCTCCGATAAAGGCCTCCGATATGAACTCGAGCATTTGAGCCGTGGTCGTATTGTCAAAGAGGACAGGAAGCTTCGCCGTCTGCATCCTTTTTGCCAGAAGCATGTCTGTAGCCCTTTTCGCGGCCTGCCGCCCGACGCGTTCGACGTCGATATCAGAGAGATGATGGCTGTAATCGAATTCATAACCGGACTGGTTGTCATCTCCCTGTTTCGCCATCACCATGGTGGACGTAGAGGCGAAGGAAAGCGTGGCGGATGCCCCTACTCCGTGCGAGTTGGTGATGATGACCCGGGAAACGGTGCGCGAAAATGACGCCTTACGCACGTTGTGAATCCTGCTGTCGGCATCCCTGGCCGACTGTTCGAGGCGGACCGCCCTGGCGATGCATTCTTCGGCTGTAAGCCGTCTGACGTCGTCATCGAAAATATCTACGTGATCATATTCGTGCTGCCTCTGCGGCAGTTGGTTGTGATGATCTTTGAACTGATAGCGCGCCGAAGTGATCGCCGAATTCACCAGGCTTTCGTCCGCATCCGCTCCGTAAGCGAAGCCCATGGCCCCGTCCATGATCAGGCGGATCCCTATCCCGGACTCCCTGGATGTACTCAGCGAACCCATTGCACATTCTTTTGATTCTGCACGGATGGTGTCAGAAGCGGCTCCGTATACTTCGAATTCGTTGATGGATCGTTTTTTCAGGAGGTCATAGACTTTTTCGATTTTGGCTTCCAGTTCCATCATTCATCCCCCGATCTGGTAGATGAGCGCCGTTTCTCTACAGTCAGGGAAATACTGGCAGTGGATACAATCCGCCCAGATCTTGTTGGGTAAAGTGGTTTTGTCTATTTCATGGAAACCCATTTTCTTGAAGAAGTCGGGAACGTACGTCAGCGTGAACAGGGTCTTCAGATGAAGGTCCGCCGCCTCGCTGATGCATGCCTCGACTAGTTCCCGTCCGATGCCGCCGCTTTGGTGCTCTTTCTTTACGGCAAGGGTTCTGATTTCGGCAAGATCCATCCAAGAAACCTGCAGGGCACAGCATCCGATGATTTCTCTCTGATCACGATCATCGGTCGCTATCCAGAAATCCCTCACGCCTGTGTAGAGGGCGTGCAGGGATTTGGGCAACATCAATCCCTGTTTCACGAACGGATCGATCAATTTCTTGATCTCTGAAACTTCACTCACCAGTAGTTTCCGTATCATTCCAAATTATCCAAGAAAATTTTTATACATAGATCACCAGCCGATAAAAAAGTCAAACTGGAATATGGACGCCTGGGAGGCCGTATTGTTCCATGATCGCGGAAATGCTTTTCAAAAGCGCCCCATCCCGCTCTTTTTTTCTGTTTGACTGTATCAAAGATCGATCGTCGATGCCTTTACTTACAAACCGATAAGCTCTTTTGCATGCCTGATAACCGCCGGGCTGGGAGCCTCTCCACCCATCATCCGCGCCAATTCCATCGCCCTGTCCATATCATGTATCTCACGAATGGTGGAGATCGTTCTTCCGTCTTTGGCATGTTTCGTGATGACAAAGTGCGAATCCGCAACCGAGGCGACCTGGTGAAGGTGGGTGACCACGATGGACTGGGCATGGCTTGACAATTCTTTGAGCCGCCGGGCGATCATGAGGGCCGTCTGACCGCTTATTCCGGAATCTATCTCGTCAAAAAGCAATGTGCCTTCCTGAGATGCCTTCTGCTGGACCTTGATAGCGAGCATGATGCGGCTCAACTCCCCGCCGGAGGCGATCCTCGCGAGAGGCAGAGGTTTATGTCCAACATTGGTGGAAATGAGGAACTCCCCTTTCAGCAGGACTCCCGGAGATACCGGGCAGCCTTTTGCATCGAGCATCAAGCCGTCGAGGCCGGTGATCTCAGGCTGGGCAACCTGAAACTCGGCCCCCGGCATCCCCAGCTCGTGAAGAGCATTGTTGATCCTCCGGCAAAATACCCGGGAAAAGGCAATGCGCTGTTCCAGGAAAGCACGGATATACTCCCGATATTTCCGGATCGTTTCCGACACGACATTTCTGGCCTGGCTGATCGCCTGGTCTGAGTCTTCTGTCAGGGCAAGCCTGTTTTCGGTCTCCTTTTTCAGGGCGAGCAACCCCTGCTCGTCGGTTTTGTGCTTCCTCTTGAGATCCTGTACGAAATGGAGCTTTTCTTCGAGTGCCGCTATCTGCCCGGGATCGTATTCGTAGGCGGCCGCTTTTTCCCGCAGCGCGATACTGATGTCCTCGATGCTTGCGGAGAGCTCGTCGAGAGACTGGACCAAGGGAACGATGCTGCGGTCTACAGAGGATGCTTTTGACATATAATCTCTTGTCCGGCCGAGGAGCTCGACCACTGATGAAGCCCCGGAATAGAGGGTTTCCTCGGCAAGATGGGCGCATTGCTTCAGCTCTGCAGCGCCCTGAGCCAGGCTCAGCTCGGCTGTAAGCTCGTCTTCAAGCCCCGGCGTGAGATCGACCGACAGGAGCTCTTCCAGGGTAAAGAGAAGATTTTCCCGCTCCTTTCGGTACTCCTCGATACTGCTTTCGAGACTGTGAAGATGTTTCACCGCGTCCGACAAGGCCTCATAGGCAAGGTGCACCTGATTGCGATCCAGCTGAGCCAGGCTCTCGAGAATGCTCATCTGTTGGGCGGGGTTCAGGAGGTCCTGATACTCATGCTGGCCGTATATGGTTATCAGGCTTGACGAAATTTCCGCAAGACCGGCTGCGGTGGCCAGCTTTCCATCGACATAGCAACGACTGGATCCCGTAGGATATATCTCCCGTCGTATGACCATTTCCCTCCCCGAAATGGTGAACAACGCCTCGATGCTGGCCTTCTGGGCTCCGGGCCGTACCAGATCCTGGCTCGCCTTTGATCCCATGAGGAGCATTAGTGCACCCAAAACCAGGGATTTTCCAGCGCCTGTCTCACCGGTAATGCAGTTCAGGCCCTGACCGAATTCGATTTCAACCTCATCGAAGATCGCCATGGAGGAGATTTTCAGGAACTCGATCATCGCTCCTGCCATCCCAGCTTGGTTCTCAGTATTTCAAAATAATTCCTCTGGGGAAATCTCAAGATGTTGGCCTTGTACCGCCCTCTTTTTACAATGAGTCTGTCCTCGGCCACCAGGGGGAAGCCCCTCTGCCCGTCGAGGGTCAAATAGATGTTGTCCGAGCGTTTCCCCGACTTGACAACAATGATCACTTCCTGCGAGTCCGGTAGGACGATGCTCCTGTTCGACAGGACGTGAGGGCAGATGGGAGTGAGGATGATGGCGTCAACCTGCGGGTGGACGATGGGCCCGCCTGTTGCGAGGTTGTACGCTGTCGATCCTGTGGGTGTTGAAACGATGAGCCCGTCCGCACGATAGCATGTGATAAAGGTAGAGTCGGTCGATACCTCTATATCTATCATCCGCGCAAGGGCACTCTTGTTGATCACCACGTCATTGAGGACATGCTGTGAGATAATTTCCTGGCCCTCTCGAACGAGAACGCACTCGAACATGGTTCTCTCTTCCTTGACGAAATCGCCGGAAAGGACCGCTTCGAGCGCTTTGCACACCTCGTCCTCGGTCACCTCGGTGAGGAATCCCAAATATCCCATATGCACCCCGAGGATCGGGATCTGCCGCGGCGCCGACATCCAGATGGCCCTCAGGAAGGTCCCGTCGCCGCCTATGGCTATGAGCAGGTCGGCATCATCCCAGGGGGCGCGGGTGCGCCCGATACCGATGTGGTCCGCCAGGTGATCTTCCACCAGGCATTCGAACCCCTTTGCTTTTATCCATTCGCGAACGCGTCCCGAAAGATCGAGGGCGCCAGTATTATCCTCTTTGCAGACGATTCCGAAGATCATCAGAAAACATATACCCTTGAGGCGAAAATTTTGTCTAGAACAAAAAACAAGGACGTATCGCCTCCTACCGCTCGAGGTAGGCCACGGATTCGATGTGGAAGGTCTGGGGGAACATATCAAACATCATGAGCTGCTTCAGTACGAATCCCGTCCTGCACAGTGTCGCAAGATCTCTGGCAAGGGTGCTCGGGTTACAGGAAATATAGATGATGCGAGACGGTTGTAGATCAGGGATAATCTGGACAACTTCCTTTGCCCCTTCTCTCGGAGGATCCAGTACGACGGTATCGAATCCGACCGCCTCGTCACGGATGGACGTGACCGCTTTCAGCGCATCCATGGCAAGAAACTTCACGTTTCCGACCCGGTTTTTCTTCGCGCTTATGTTGCCCAGTGACGCGAGTTTCGAGCTCCTCTCTATGGAGACCACCTCAGATGCGGCCAGTGAAAGCGGAATGCTGAAGTTCCCGCTCCCGCCGTAGAGATCGAGAACCTTCACCGCCCCGCCGGCGAGATCAACGACATGCTCCACAAGGGCGGTATTCAGCTGCATATTCGCCTGGATAAAGTCGCCGAAGGAGCAGCTCAAGTGAATCTTGCGCCCATGTACGTTCAGGGAATACCGGCAGAAACGCTGGCCGAATACATGGTCACTTCTCCGGACGCCGGATACGACGAATGAAAGTCCGGAAATATCGAGCTCCCGATATATTCTCTCCATGATGCCTGCCGCATTCCTGTGGACGTTTCTCCTGCACCGGGCCTGCAGTATACTTTCATCCTGCGGCGAATGAATCTCGATCGAGTAGAGCCCCGGAATAGGATTCTTCCGGAGAATGTCCCTCACCCCTGAGATGATCTCCCGCACCCTCGGCTTCAGCACAGGGCAGGAGTCGATATCGATGATTCTGTTCGTTCCTTTCCTGAAAAACCCAAGTGAGAAATCGGGTTCATAGCTGCACTGAAATGTCGCATGGCCCCGGTAGCCGTATCCCATCTCCGAGGGCACTGCCTGGAATTGCTCAGGGATCTTCAGATAGCCGGTTTTGGTGATTTCATCTCTGAGAATAACGCTCTTCCACCTGACCTGCTCAGGATATGCAAGATGCTGCCAGTCGCATCCTCCGCAGTGGGAAAATCGGCCGCACTCCGGCTCGACGCGGTGTGGGGAGGTACGAAGGACGGCTGGTGCGCCGGCGATACAGTATGATCCGTGTTCTTTTTCCACCCGGACACGCACCTGCTCACCGGGAAGAGCCATCGGCACGAACACCACCTTGCCGTCTTGTCTTCTTCCGACGCCCCTGCCTCCATAGGACAGGGAATCAATAGTTATCGTAATTTCGCCTGTATCCATTTTCGGGCTGTTGCCGCGACCTGCTCGAGGAAATTCATGCTTGTCATGAATCTAATCACATAATGCAAATATTGCAACGGGAATCTTCCTCATATATCATATGATATATGGAGCAGATTATACTCTGGCTGGTGGAAACGATCGGAAGACTGGGATACCCCGGCATTGTTGCATTGATGTTTCTTGAGAGCTCATTCTTCCCCTTTCCGAGTGAGGTCGTAGTGCCGCCTGCCGGATATCTGGTATCACAGGGCCAGATGAATATCTATCTGGTGGTCCTCTGCGGGGTCCTCGGCAGCCTGCTGGGAGCCTTTTTCAATTACCTGATAGCGCTGTGGCTCGGCCGGCCGTTGCTCCTGAAGTATGGGAAGTATTTCTTTCTTCCCCCGGAGAGATTCCGGAAGGTTGACCACTTCTTTTTCCTTCACGGCGAGATCAGCACCTTCGTTTGCAGGCTCATTCCCGGCATCCGCCAGTATATCTCTTTCCCTGCTGGCCTCGCCCGGATGAATATTCTGAAATTCTCGATCTATACCGCATTGGGCGCCGGTATATGGGTGGTAGTTCTCGCCTGGATCGGATATCTGGTCGGAAACAACATGGCCCTCGTGCATCGGTATTCCCATCAGGCCACCTTAGCACTCTTTATCGGGATAGCCGTAGTCCTGTGTATTTATATCTACCTCTTTCTGTCAAAAACAAAGAGAAGAAGCCCGAAAATATAGGATTGTGAATGATTGATCAGTTTTGAGAAAGAGATGGCCTTATTTTTCCAGGCATTCTTGTTTACAACATATCATTAAGATTTCATTATTCTAAAGCATCCCGATATTAGCCTTGACATCTGTGAATTATATCATGTAACTTTAGAAAGATCGCGTCCTTTTTGTGAAAAGGAGGGTCTATGGGGAGTAAATATTCGTCTTCCGATTTTGAGCTGTATACCAGAAAGATCAAAGACTATGCCCTGCTCACACCTGAAGAGGAGCTCAATCTGGCACGGCAGTACCGGCAGGGGAAAATCGAGGCAGGCCAGAAGGTCATTACCGCCAATCTTCGTTTCGTGGTGAAGATCGCCCAATCATACTTTCATCTCGGCTACAGCCCCCTCGAGATCGTGCAGGAAGGTAATATGGGCCTGGTAAGAGCACTGACTCGGTTCGATCCCGAGATGGGAGTCCGTTTCATCTGCTATGCAATCTGGTGGATCAAGGCCTATATCCGCAACTTCATTCACAAGAGCTACCAGGTGCATACCGGAAGGCTCACCCACGCCACTGGACTTGTATCTCTGGACAGCACGGTCTCATGGGATACTGAAAACAACGAGGAATGCCTCTTGGACCATCTTCTCTATCAGGGACCAGACCAGGACGATCATTATGCACAGAAAGAGCGGCATCAATATCTTCTCAAAATCCTGTCGTCTGATCCTCCGATCCTCACAAAACGCGAGGTTTACATCATCCAGAAACGCTTTTTCCATGATCCTCCGGCAACACTCAAAGACATTGCAACAGAGATCGGCGTAACGAGAGAGCGGGTGCGTCAAATCGAGATGCGCTCTCTTCAGCGCATCAGGACGGTCATGGAACAAGAACGTGAATTCCTGGTCGAGGATATCGACATCAGCCACAGCTATCCCATGCGGCGCAGAAGACTGTAGTGCTTTCCGGTCTCTGCTCCTTTCGCTTCCAGACGGCAGACGTGTCGGGGGCAATCCGAACGTTCGATCTAGTTTCTATGCTGAAACGTATCTTCCAGTCGCGTGCGCGTTATAAAGAATGCCGGTACGGCTTAGCGGTTGGAGTATGATTCGAACCGGGTAAGCTCGGGCCTCCAAGACAACTTGATCTCTCCTGTAGGACCGTTGCGGTGCTTTGCAATGATGAGCTCAGCGATCCCTTTGTCCGGCGTGTCGGGATTGTATACTTCGTCACGATAGATGAAGCAAATGATATCCGCATCCTGCTCGATCGCCCCCGACTCCCTCAGATCGGCCATTTGAGGGCGTTTGTTCTGCCTCTCCTCCACCCTCCGGTTCAGTTGACTCAGGGCGATAACCGGTATGCCGAACTCCTTTGCGATAGCCTTTAAGCTCCGGGATATCTCCGATATTTCCTGCTCCCGCGAGTCAGACCGGGCGCGGGATGAAGTCATGAGCTGGAGGTAGTCTATCACCACGAGCCGAAGATCTTCCTGCGATGCTAGCCTTCTGAGCTTGCCGCGGATTTCCATGGGCGATATACCCGGCGTATCGTCGATATAGAGAGGTGCTTCCGAGAGGATGCCGGAGGCATTCAGAAGATTGCTCCAGTCTTCCTTTTTCAACAGGGAGAGAGAAGCCGCGGATCTCACCAGGCTCTGATTTATCTGGGCTTCAGATGCGAGCATTCTGAGAACCAACTGCTCAACCCCCATTTCCAGGGAAAACACCGCCACCGGCAATTGCTCGGTAACGGATACGTATTGGGCGATATTCATGGCGAGAGACGTTTTACCCATAGAGGGCCTGGCCGCTATGATGACGAGATCGGAACCGTGGAGGCCGCCCAGCAGCTGATTGTCCAGATCGATGAACCCGGTGGGAACCACCCCTTCATCAATCTCTCCTTTGGCCATGCGGCCCAGGGTGTGGTACATGTCCTGCAGAGGGATACTGACCTTGATCAGTCCTCCTTTCTTGTTTTTGAGCTGCTTGTTGATGTCGAAGATGACCTGCTCTGCATATTCCAATACGAGAGGGACCTCCTCTCCGGGATTTCGAGCGGTCTTGATGATGTTTCCCGCACCGACGATGAGTGATCTCAGGATGGCCTTCTCGCGGATGAGTCTGGCATAGTACTCTATATTGGCGGTCGTCGGTATGCGATCGGCCAGCTGAGCGATGTAGCTTGCCCCCCCGACCTTGTCCTGCTTCCCTTTGCTTTCGATAGATTCGACCAGGGAAACCAGATCTATCGGAAGCCCCTTGTCCCTGAGGCACAGCATCTCTTCGTAGATGATGCGATGCCTCTCCGCATAGAAGTCCTCCGGCGAGATGATTTCAGAGATGATGTCGAGCGAGGAGTTCTCCAGCAGCACTCCCCCGAGCAGATATTCTTCCGCCTCTTTATTGTGGGGCAGGATCGGGGAAGGGCTCTCCATCCCGCTATTCCTCGTTCTCTGCAGACACCTCGACCTTGACCTGCGCATTGACTCCGGGATAGAGCCGTATGGTCACCTCATGGGTTCCGACGTGGCGGATCGGCTCGGGAAGCACGATCTTCTTCTTGTCCACCTCGAAGCCTTTTTGATTCAGTGCTTCGAAAATGTTCGTGGAAGTGATGGAGCCGAAGAGCTTTCCCTCCTGCCCGGTTTTCACGGAAAAGTTCAGAATAACGGCGTCGAGCTGATCGGCAATCTTCTGCGCATGCTCTCTGGACTTCGCTTCGGATCTGATCTTTGATTGTATCTTGTCTTTGAAGGCCTTGAGATTCTTGTCGGACGCCATCAGGGCGAGACCTTTTGGCACCAGGTAATTTCTTGCATATCCGTCTTTCACCTTTACCTCTTGTCCTACGCTCCCAATACCTTCGATAGTTTCCAGCAGCACTACCTTCATGTTATATCTCCTTCTGAGCTTCTTATCATATTTCTGAAGTTGAACCAGGTATCAAACAATCCAAGCGCTGTAACGACGATCATTATATATATCTGACTCAAAATCAATATGTAAACAACCAACCTTATGACCTTTGACCAGTTGTACTCCGTCATGACAGAGGCCACAATGGCCAACCCCTGAAAGAAATAGACCTGCAACACGACGATCATGAGATTGAGCCCGAGAACGCGTACATTGTCATATTTCATCAGGATGAAAAGGCCTGACAAAATAAAGAACCCAACAAACCAGTCCGGACTCTTCCAGGTGCGAAGCTGCATTGTTTTTCTCAATGCAGTCGTTATCACGAGATTGAGCCACATGATGCTCAGGATGGATGATGCGATTATCCCCCAGAACAGGTCTGTGATCCTCGCTTCCATGGCGTCTCTGTTAATCCTGAAATCAGCGAGTTCCCCCGAAGGCAGAATTCGATCGTACACCACAGAGATCTGATTCATGACATCTCCCACCCACCTGGCGACGATATCCTGGAACAGAATGCCTTCCTGCCATGCCATGACCCTGATGCTGAGTATGAAAAGAATCAGCAGCAGACACGACGGCAGGAAAACGGCCATGCCAGCATCCTTTCTGCTCGCAGACCGGTGCATCAGGACTCCGCATGCAATAAGGAACATATACAGGATGACACTGTGCATAAAGCCCGGTACGACAATGAGCGCCGCAGGGATGGATGCAACTGCAAGCGGTTTTGTATATGGGGATACCCGATCGAAGAAAATCGAATAGAGGGCAGGCAGAAACAGCGCGACCGGTAGCGCCTGCGCCGTTGCAACGATTACCAGAACCCCCATAAAAAGAAAGACCCCGCTAAAAAACCACAGGGTCTTCGGGCCTCCCGCTGTCAGAGGCATAACGTCAGTCGTGAACTGTAAACGGCAAGAGGGCCATGATCCTCGCCCGCTTGATTTCGACAGTCAGCTTCCTCTGATGCCGCGAGCAGGTCCCGGTGATTCTTCTCGGCAGTATCTTGCCCCGTTCGGTGATGAAATCACGGAGCATGCCTGTATTCTTATAGTCTATCTTCAGATTCTTGTCTTCGCAGAACCTGCATGTTTTTCTCTTGTAGTACGTCCTTGTGCGCGGATTTCCCGGTCTGTTCTGCATTATTCACCCACCTCCTCTGCTTTGTCCTCGGCTGTCGGCTGTTCCTCGGGAGCGGCCTTGGGCATCAGTTCTTCCTTTGTAATGTGGCTGTCGAGCTTGATGATCACGAATCGCACGATGTTCTCGTCGATCCTCATGAAACGCTCGAGCTCGGAAACCATGGACCCCGGCCCTTCAAGATAGATAAGGAAGTAACGGCCTCTTGAACGCTTCTGAATTTTAAATGCGAGGGTCTTGATTCCCTGATCTTCCAGCTTGATGATTTCGCCGCCGTTCTTGGAAACAGCCGCCTTGAAACGGGTGAGGAGCTTTTCCTGGTCTTCCTCCCCGAGATCCGGGTTCTGGATGAACATTATCTCGTAGAGATCCATTGTATCCTCCTTATGGTTTTGTAGCCCCTGTCCGGAGCAAGGAGCGTGGAACTCATATAACAAAGTTCGCACTCTTGCAAGGATAAAAAAGCGGTTCGTTCCAGTGATATAACCGCAAAGATCAGTAGAGTATACGGAACTCCCGGATGGTGTCGTCGGGCTCAACCTCGTCGAATTCCACACTGTCCACCCGGGCTCCCGGAGGGCCCTGGCGGCACCATGCTATAAGATTATCGACTGCATCGGGCTCGCCCTGCACATGGGCTTCGACATCGCCCTCCGGTGTGTTCCGAACCCAGCCGTAAACGCCCAGGAGACGGGCCTGCTCTCTGGTTGTGGCGCGGAACCACACACCCTGAACCCTCCCGCGTATCGTAACGTGAAAGGCTTTCACCCTGTCATTCCTCCCTGATCATTCTGAGGAATTCATCCTCATCCACTATGGATACTCCAAGAGACGTGGCCTTGTCGAGCTTGGAACCCGGCTCCGTCCCGACAACCAGGTAGTCGAGCTGGGAGCTCACGGCAGAAACGACCTGCCCTCCTTTGCCTTCTACCTCCTTCTTTGCTTCCGAGCGCGTCATGGACTGCAGGGATCCGGAAAAGCAGAACTTCTTTCCTTCCAGGGGCGCCTCTGCCCGCTTGGCAGTTTTTTGTAATGTTATCTCGAGGCCACGGTCCAGCAGCTTTCCGATTACTGCGCGGTTTCGCTCGTTCGAGAAGAAGCTGCTGATAGCCCGGGCCATTTCCTTTCCGATGCCTTTCATGGACTGGAGCTCATCCTGGCTTGCCTCCATGACTTTTTCCAATGACCCGAAGTGCTGCGCGAGGTCTCTTGCCGCGACTTCTCCGACATGAGGAATTCCCAGACCGTATAAGAATCTCCCGAGGGTGGTCTTTTTGCTCTCCTGAATGGAATTCAGGAGGTTGGACGTAGAAAGCTCGGCGAATCCATCAAGGCCCATAATATCATCCCGGGTGAGAATATAGAGATCGGATACATCTCTGACAAGGCCTTTATCCACCATCTGCTGGACTATCTTTCTCCCCAGTCCGTCGATATCGAGGGCGTCCTTGGATGCGAAATGATAGATCTGCTCCTTGAGAATGGCGGGACACGCCATATTGACACATCGATACATGACCCCTTGCTTGCCCTTTTCTCCACTCGTGTCCCTGATGATACCGGAGCCGCATACAGGGCATGTCTCGGGCATGGCGAATTCCCTCTCTTTGCCGGTCCTCTTGGAGGGCACCGGGGCAACAATCTCCGGGATCACATCGCCCGCCCTCTGTACAATCACGGTGTCTCCTTCTCTGACATCCTTTCTTTTCACCTCGTCAGCATTGTGGAGGGTAGCTCGCGAAACAGTAACCCCGCCTATCTTTACAGGGTCGAGGACGGCCACCGGAGTGAGGACGCCTGTTCTTCCAACTTGAACTCCTATTTTCCGGAGGATGGTCGTAGCCTGAACCGGAGGGAACTTATAGGCGATCGACCAGCGGGGTGAACGGGCCCTGATTCCGAGCACCCGCTGATCGGCTATGTCATTGACTTTGATCACCACTCCGTCGATCTCGTATGGAAGAGATTCCCGCTTCTCCTGCATACTCAGGCACAAATCGATCGCCTCATCAATGCCGTGGCAGAGGCGGATATCCGGATTCACCCTGAATCCATACTCCTGGAGCCTCCGGAGAGTGTCAAACTGCGAATCGAGCCCGACTGAAACAGCATCTACGATCCCATAGGAAAAAAAGACAAGAGGCCTCGATGCCGTGACACGAGGGTCCAGCTGCCGCAGAGAACCTGCCGCTGCATTTCTCGGGTTTGCGAACAGGGGCTCCTGTTTCTCGGACCGTTCCATGTTCAGTGCCTTCAGTGCGTTCTTGTACAGAAGCACTTCACCCCGCACCTCGAGAAAATCCGGCGGGTCTTCGGCAATGAGTTTCAGAGGGATGCTTTTAATAGTCTTGAGGTTGCTGGTAACATCCTCACCGGTGTACCCATCCCCGCGGGTGCCTCCCCGTACGAATATCCCGTTCTCATAGACAAGCTCCACGGCCAGGCCGTCGAACTTCGGCTCACAGCAGTAAGGAACATCCTCTTTCCCCACCAACTTGACTACGCGCTGATGGAATGCACGCAACTCATCGGTGTCCATGGCATTATCGATACTCAGGAGAGGCACCCTGTGGGCCATGGGGGGAAAAGAATCGACCGGGGCGGCGCCGACTCTCTGGGTTGGAGAGTCGGACGTCACCAGTTCCGGATTCTCCGCCTCCAGCCTGAGAAGCTCCCGCATGAGCTCGTCGTACTCGAAATCGGAGATCTCCGGAGAGTCGAGAACATAGTACCGGTAGTTGTGATAATCGATCTGCTTTCGAAGATCGTTTATGCGCTCTACGACTGTTTCTTTCGACATACGGTCTCCCGAAAACACAAAAAGTGGGGTACCAATAGAATTTATTGCACTAACACAAAAAAGACTTGATCAAAAGATCATTATGATTAATACAATATATAGACATTAGCGCGACAACAAAAATTGCATCGGGACCAATAAGGAGGTTGCAATGGGCAAGGTTGTATTTAATGTGCAGGATCAGTTCCTTAATCAAGCGCGAAAGGAAAGGGTCCCCATTGTTGTGACTCTCATCGACAAAGACAAGGTCGAGGGATTTGTGAAGAGCTTCGACCCATTCTGCATTCTCATTCAGACAGACAAACCGATACTCATATACAAGCACGCGGTCGCGAGTATCGAGCCATCCGAGACGAATTCAAAACTGAAAGACTTCCTGGCGGGATGAGGACTACCTACAAGACAAAGGCCTGTATCATTTTCCTCCTTTTTTCCTTAGCGGCACCCCTTATCTGTCGAGGTGACGCATCTCTTGCGGTCTTCGGTGTGGGGTCCATTGAGAACGCCAATCTTGCCAGAGCGGAGCAACGAGCTCTTGATGACGCATTCGCAAAAGCGATTCTCCAGGCGTCGCTCAGGCATGTCCCCGGCAGCTCAGTCGCCGACCTGATGCAGCTCCTTCCAGGCTACCTTTCGTCCAGAGGTACGCAGGACATTCTGCAATATCAGATTACGTCAAGAAATCAGCAGGATGATGTGCTTCTTCTCAGCGTTGACGTCAAACTGGACGATGACTCCCTGAGGCAATGGCTAGATGCCCATGCCCTCACGGTTCCCAGGGAACGAAGATCCAAGGTGCTTCTCGCAATTTCCTTTCTTGGCCCGGGCAATGTCAAACCATATGAATGGTGGACATCCAACAAAGACCGGTCTTATTCTTCCTTTGAATCACAGTTCGCACGGGAATTGAAGCATTATGGAGAATACATCATAGACCCCCCGAAAAAAACAAGGGCTGCACGCGAGGATTCGACCCCCCTGGATGCTGCTCTTTCTGCGGGGGCGGATATTCTCATAACCGGTTCTATTGCCTATACCCCGGTACTCGATACGCTCTACGAGTGTTCGCTTGAGCTCTCCCTAATGGATGTGGCATCCCGCTCGGTTCTTTCAACATGGTCTGTTTCCCTGAGGGGTGATTTCTCGACATCGGCCATGAACTCCCTGATGATCAACGAGGTCATCAAGCCCGTCAGGACGGGTATAAGCAAGAAAATCTTAAGCGATAGCCCAGGCGTAGCCAAGAAAACGCTCTGTGTCGAAGGGGTCAGCGATTATGTGACCTACCAGTCGATGATCAATGCGCTCAAGGCAACAGAAGGTGTTATCCGTGTCAGCATCACCGGCATTCACGGGCACTCCATCTGTCACATCATAGAAATCAAGGGCAGCCTCTTCGATGCTATGGAAAATCTCAAACGGCGTCAGATTGCCAAGGCCGATATTCTTGTGGAGAACGAGGCGGCGTATGTACGCATCATTCACTGAATGCCGAAACCGGCCTTTCGGAAATTACAGGCCAATGGCACCCTGCGATAGAGAGCCATCAACAGAGAACGAAGCTCACCCGCAGAATGATGCGATGATTCCCGCTTTCGGAACGTTTTATTCCCCCCAGGGAGATAAGTACTTCAGTGCCGGGTAATCGTTGAATATCTTTCTCTCATCCAGCTGGCGTGGGATGAGGAATATACTTCGTGCGCCGATAGTCCCGTCGGGCAGATGCCCTCCCCTCACATAGATCCACTGGCCTTTTTTCAGATCGCTGTATTGCATCGTATTGCCCAGGGCGTCCAGAATGTGCGTGCGGTAACGCTGCCTGCCATGACGCATATCAACGATATTGACTGGTCTTTCCGATGCTAGGATGAAATCACTTTCAGGGCTTATATATGATATTTTGGCCTGGAACTCCATCTGCTTCCAGCGAAACTGTGCCGGCTTGTCCCATTCTGCACTGCATATTCCCTGAGATGCGATCAGAAGCACGACAGCCAGCAGCGGTATATATATTCTGTGGTTCACCATCTTTATCTCCTTTTCATCAATTCTGCTTCCAGTAGCGGATGGTGGGGGCTATCGGCGGGGCACCATGATCTTTTGGGAGTGTCAGATCAGGATCGAACCGGGGGGCAAGATCGTTCTGGTTCCCTTCGTTTTCCGGATTGCCAGCAGAAGTTACAATGAGCTTTGCCCTCACTATGGTTTCATCGTCTTCGTCCTTCAGGTAAATGATCTGGGGAGCTGACGGCATCCCTTTTCCGATATAGGTGGACCTATTTGTTCCCACCCCCGGAGCACCTGTCTTGTAATCCAGCATATAGACCCTCGCTCCGCCGAATACTTCGACGTTGCACTGATCCGTGCTGGGTGGGTCGGGTGTAAAAGTAGTAAAAATCACCAGCGATCTACGAACATAGTTTTCATCCCTGTAGTCATAGATAACCGGATAAGAGACAACCTTTTCTCCTTCGTTTGGAAACCTGATATACCATCCTTTACAGGCATCGGAAGTGAGCGTGGAACGGATGGTCTCATTGTAATCGTCTAAGCCTAATCCCGAGACGTCATACAGATGGGCCCACGGTATGGTAGCAGGTTCGAAGCGGTTCTTTATGGCAAAGAAATAGTTGTATGTGTGCATATCGTTCGGGTTTTCACGATCTCCGGTTCCGATGAACACATAATCACCCCATATTTCCTTCTTTACCGCCGGATAGTACATGAACTTCAGCCATTCATTGACCGTAGCTCCGTCCCTGGCCTTGAACAGGAGCTGCTTGTTCCATTCGTTGCCTGTAGCGCCTCTGTCATGAAATACAAAAAGGTTCCCGCCCATGTCTCCAGCGTAAATGGTATCGATGAGATGGTTCTCATCGCTATCCGAGTCATATGCCAGGAGATCCACTATACAGTGAGTCATGGATGGATAATTACTGTTATTGAAGTTCACCACCGTGCTCAGGAGCGATCCGTTGGATGCATCAATGGCATAAACGGCCCTGCCCCTGCTGTCGGAGGCATTGGGAGTCTTTCCTGGATCGCTGGAGTCGTAGTGGTCGTTGTCCTGGGCGGGGTCATATCCGCCGGATAAGAACAAGGCGGTTTTTACGTCTCCACCCACTTTGATGTTGCCTACCCGGGGGGTGCACCAGGATTGGCCCAGATTTTCGGTGGAAAGAATGTCCGATTGGATGCTCCACTTCCACAAGGGGGAGGCATATCCCCCAGTATATTTACCGTCGCTGTAATTCCCCACGTCCAGCGTATAGTACTCTTCCCCTCCTCTTCTCAGCCCGAAGGTGACGAGCATATCCGACCCGGACGGGTAAAGGACAGGGGAGCCGTCTACGAAGATCTGATGGGTGCCCCCTTCTGTTTTCAGGTTTTTCAGTCTTGGTATGAGGTTCCATGGAACAAAGCTCCAGGCCTCCCGTACTTCATCATTCGTATAATCTGGATCCGACACTCCTTCGCCTTTTTCATTGTCTCCTTTGTCATCATCAATAAAGCAGTGGAAGAAACCGTCATTCGAGCCCACCAGCATTATCTTCTCATGAGTCCCTTCAACCTGCTGAATGACCGGCTTCGAGTGGAGCAGATCGCCCAAAACCCATTCGCGCTTCTTTGGCGGCTGGCCGCTCTGCGGATGATATGCACCCTCGGCCCGCAGGAAATCGATGAGATCCTCTGGATCGGGCGCTCCAAGTTGTGTCAATACGTCTGCATTACTCTTTCCAAATTCATTTGAAGACGCTGTGAGATCGTCTGATGCCGCTGTTCCGTCATCCTTATAGGTGTAGAACTTCCTGTCTGTCTGATAAAGCAACGCCGCACCGACACCCCCCTTGTTGACGTAGAAGCCGTCTTTATCGCTGTTCTGATAGCACGTCGACGCATCATGCAGGACTACCCCGTCACCATCCACTGCGGGTGTTTTGTCTTTCTGCAGAATGTTGCCTTCCTTGTCGAGGACGAATTTTTTGATATTGCCGTACCAGAAGGGGCCGTCCAGCGGATGGAACATGCCAACATAGAGGTTCCGGCCGGAATAGTTCTGATCGAGTTGGCTTACGGGTACAACCGGGGCACTCAGGTTGACGTTTTTCTCCACGATTGACCCAAAGATATCGGTAAACGCCTGTTTGAGCTCTGCAGCCGTGTATGTGGTCCGATACAGGCCGTTTCCATGAGATCCCAGATCGCTGCCGGAGCCTGCCGCCGCCCTTCTCAAGAGCTCTTCATCTGTCCCAGTGGCAAAACCGATGGTGTGGGTATGAATATTCTGCCGTTCAAATTCCACTGGAGGTGTGGCGGAGTTATACACATATGCGCCGTAAGGCTCCCCAGCTTCGTCAGTGCCGTTGATAATCAGGTCTTCATCGTAGAGAAACTTGGCGACATCATCAAGCCAATGAGTACCGTTGTTGTCGAAATTGCTGGTGCCCGGATCGGCGCCATCATTATCCCGGTCTCCGATTGCCCTGCCGTTCATATAGTTCGATCTGGTAAAAATATTCGTACCGTTCCCGTCTCCCTGATCAACCTGGGAGTTGCCGTCGGTCATGAGGATGATATGATTCTGCTGGCATCTCCATCTTATCGGCGAAGTATACATCCCCTGACTCGACATTCCGGGTGTGGTCTTACCGCTGTTTGCCCAGGACTGCTTGCCTGCGAAATACAGTCCAGCCTCGGCCAGAGATTCGGCCAGGGGCGTTCCCCCATCCGCCTGATAACCGTCGAGCGCAGCGTCGAGGAGCGCTTTTTGTGCAGCATCAAGATCATTGATTGCGACAGAAATCCTTCCCCCGATGTTACTGGAAATGCTGCTTCCCGTTCCATTGAACCGCATCAGGCCTACGCGGATGTCTATCCCATCATCAAGCAGTTTCTGGAGAAGGCCTTTGATGGCATCTCGTGCCACATCGATCTTTCTGCCTCGAGTAGTTTCCTCCGAGAAGTAGTAGTTCAGATACCTTCCTGTGAATAGGTTCCTGTTGGTGTGTCCGCCGCAATTGTATGGAGAAGATGACCTGATGTACCCTGACCACGTGCCTTTGGTGTTCAAGGCATCTTTGGCACTTGAACAGTTGATTGCCGATACACTGGTAGCAAAAACGTTATAATATCCTCCGGATCTTACATATACATAATCGTTCGTATAAGGCGTACCGGGCTCTGACGAGTAATCATAGGTAGGATCGTATTCCCTGTTGACCACCTCATCTTCCATGGACCCCGAGGTATCGAAAATGATCAGCACATTCGGAGGAACAGCCACTGATTTTCCAGTATAAAGGTCTGTGTCCATGGCATACAGCGATCCTGCGAAGAACAATAGCGTTACGGTCAGTATATGAATCGGGATTCTCCTCTTCATATTTCTTCTCCTTACAGGAAGATTACATCTAAAAATCATCTGTTTCTATTCCGACTTCTATCTCTTGATCTCCCGCCCTGGAAACGATCTTATAGTGACGCTTGTAAATGCCTGTTCCAGAGGTAGGAAATTCGAATCTTTTTTCGTAAGTGATGGAAACCGTAGCATTTCTGACAATGCTTCCAGGTTCCGAGGCATCGTGTACATCTGTAGTAATATCCCGCGTGTCACCCTCAGCGAGCGTTCCAGCGGAGAGGTTGTTCATGATAGGTTTGAAGTTACCGATCAGAAACTCTGCACCACCTTCGGCGGTGTAAAAATCCCTTTTGTACTGCAGTTCGTTTCCTGCGATCCTGACCTCGATCTTTGATGATCCCATGCTGTATGTCCCGATGATGATCGCGGCCATAAGCACGAGCATAACGAGTATCAGGACCATTCCCCGATTTTCCCTCACCACACATTGGTCTGCATGTTGTCTTAGCATAAGTATACCGTTTTTCATGGATCATCTCTTGACAAAAGTGATGGAAATGCTGGGGTTTCTCAGTACTTCCGGCCATCCTACCACTATCTCGACTTCCTTGGTGCCCAAACCCGAAATCGTCTTCACATTATATTCAATGGAATAATCTGTTCCATTGATGGTCTTAATATACTGTGGAACTGAAGCGTTGGGTGTTCCATCGTTGAAGGTATCGCTCGTGATCGAGAGGTTCTGCAACTCCTCCAGCTTGTCCTGGGCGATATTAACCGCCTGCGACATGTGCATTCCATAGCTGTTCCCAGTGATTGAGAGCGACTGCATCTTGACTATGCCGAGAATTCCAACAGCAAAAACGAGAATAGCGATAACCAGCTCAATGAGTGTAAAGCCCTTGCCGCCCATATCATCTCACCCCGTTCTTCACAATTCGGCCTTTCTACAGACCGAGATTTCTTCCCTTAACTTCTCGTGTAAAGGTTCTGGTGATATATTTGCCGGTATCAGGGTCCGGCTTGTCGCTTCTCACCTCAAGGGTGATCTCAATAGTTCTCACCTCGGAGGCAGCAGCCCCGAGCTGGCTGTTTGTTGCCGGAGTCTTATCAGCCCCGCTGCTAGAATAGGTAAATGTCAGGTTCGTGACCCCGTTTGCCAGCACACGCCCGTTTCTCGTCAATTCTCCGGTGGAGTGGTTCCAGATATAACTTACTACTTCGTCTACTCCGGTGGTGTTGCTATCTCCGTCCAGGTCCATCGACAACCCTAGTTTTGTCACATTGGAAGACGGAAAGGCGCCGCTCGTGGTGGAAATGCCAACCAGATTCATCGGCGGATCGGCAGGGTCGCATCCGGCATTCCTGATATCTCTCTCCAGGATGTCCATCACGGCCCTGAGATCCTGCTGAGCTGTCAGAACCTGCTCCTGCGAGAGGCTATGAACATGGTGTGCCTGATAGGCGAGATAAACCGCAGCCATGAGCAGGAGAGACAGAACCATAACGATCATGAGTTCTACCAGTGTAAGGCCGGATTTGTCGTGCAAAATAGTTTTGTTCATCATGGGGTTATGCTTGTGCTCCCTCCCGAAGACAGGGTGATGGTCCGATCATTGTCGGCACTGGGGGCCTTCGAGCTCGTGATGGTGATGCTTCCTGACTGTAATGACAGCCCTCTGCCGTCAAACCCGGTTGTATTGGATGCCATTGCTGCGATTCCGGAAAAATTAATGGAGGAAAACGACAAATCATTGCTCGGCAGGCTTGTTTGAGGAATAATTATCCCTGATGAGTTCCCAATTACGATATAGCTGTCCGGTGTAGTTCCAGTATCAAAACAGATCTTCACTATCTCGTTTCCTCGAACAGCTTCACTTCTCGCCTGCTGTATGTGAGAATACAATACCCTGGAAGCTGAGTTCAGCTCTCTTTTGGCCAGCCACCCCCCCATGTTCGGAACAGCGGCTGCAGCGAGGATACCGATGATCACAACGACCACCATGAGTTCCAGAAGAGAGAATCCACTGACATCCAAAGGCTTCAAGATTTCTTCATTGCTGTTCATTCCTTCACGCCCCTATGCACACAAAACACCTATCCTGTGTTTTATCGGCACAAATTCTCTCTTACTTTATCTCCTGATTTGTATCAACAGAGCATTGTCTCTAGGGCTGATCGTAACTTCTCCGTTGATGTCTGTACGATACGTAGCGATGTCATGTTGAGTCAAGCGATCCAGGCATAGCCTGTTTGGCAGATGGAAGACATTGCCATGCCCCACAGGTATAACGGCGACTTTGGGTTTCACGCGTTCGAGAAACATTGCCTGACAGACGTTTTTCGACCCATGATGCCCTACCTTGAGCACGTCTGCCGACAAGTCGTTATGAAGGCGGCACAATCTAATTTCTCCAAGCCCCCCGACGTCGCCCATAAACAGCCCCTTCATGTCGCTGTCTCCGATCATCAGCACAATCGACTGCAAGTTCAAGTCCATATTTTTCCTTCTTTGAGAGATGCATTCCCGTGGATTGAGGACTTCGATGTTCATTCCCCCGAGATGACGCATATCCCCCGAGCATACGTTTTTCACTGGAATTCCTTTTCTGTGTGCAATGCGGATCATGTTTTGGAAATCCGGATTCCAATCATATTCCATATTTGTCCATATCTCTGAGGTCGGGAAGCGCTCCAGAACAAAGGGGATGCCGCCGATGTGATCAGGATGGGAATGGGTCGCCACGACAAGATCGAGACTCGTCACCCCGCGCCTCAGCAGATGGGGTCCTACGATAAACCTGCCGGTATCGAACCCGGTATGAGAGCCTCCGGCATCGATGAGAACGGCTCTTTGCCCCTTTGTCACAAGCACGCTGTCTCCTTGTCCGACACTGATGAAATCGAAACAGAGCGGCTGATAATGCTGATATATGTGCATCCCCACTGGGATTGCCGCAATCAAAAACGCGCTTACACAGACGATGACACACCGCAACTGGGACGCACTTGAAAAGAACGCAACAATCAGACCGCAATAGCACATCAAACCCCAGACCGTGCCGGGACAGGCTGTCGGATACAGGCCTCCGAAAATTTCCCCTGTTTTGAAAATTATTCCGACTGCATCGAAGGACAGTGAGAGAAGAAATTGAGAGATATCGGCTGAAAGCCAAGACAGGGCAGCCCCTGCTATGCAGAACGGCATGATGACAAAGCTGAACCATGGCACGAAAATGATGTTTGCCAAGATTCCTGATAATGAGACAAAACCGAAATGAATCATGGTAATGGGCAGGGTGAAGGCCGTAGCGACTACCGGCACCGCGATATACATAACCCATCGGGGAGAATCCTGAAGCCGCCGATACACCCCTACAATCCCGAGCACTGAAGAAAATGAGAGGAGAAAGCTCGAAGAGTACAAAGAATGCGGCTTCCATAGCAGAATGATTATTCCTGCGAGGGCAAGGCTCTCAAGCAGGGTCCCTTTACGTTTTAACATGAGAGATACGATAATGCATGTCACCATTATGGCTGATCGGACCGCTGGGAGAGAGCATCCGACAAAAGCTGTATAACAGACCACACAAACGAGCCCGGCTGCTTTGGCAATAAACGGGGTGTCGAGATATCCGGAAATTGGTGGTAAAATCCTGAGCATAGCAAAGACCGCTCCGTACCCGAATATAAACATGATTCCCATGTGAAGACCGGATATTGCTATGAGATGAGCTATCCCAAGAGAGGCAAAACTATCCCTCAGCGAGTATACAAGCCCGGAACAATCACCTGTCAGTACAGCATTGATCACTTCAGATTCGGGCCTTGCGTATTGTGAAAACCCAGAAATGATGCCATGCCTGAATGATGACTCTCTGCCTGCTCTGAGATTATTTACTTGAGCCTGATCTTTTATGTATCCGCTCAGGGTTATGCCCTTGCTCAGGAGATATTCACGATAATCAAACTCTCCGGTGTTTCCTTGAGGCCTGGGCTTTTTCACACGTGCCGTTCCTTCGATAATACTTCCTTTGGGCAAGTCACTCACATTGTCATACACATTGAACAGGACACGGCCTCGAATATTGTTCCCGCCGACACACACATTATCGAGCATTATCCGGTAGGTGCCTCTCAGAAAACCGGATTCCACCACAGTACCCTGAAACCGGTATTCTCCGTCGGGAATGTCCGTCCATCGGGGTGAAAGAGAGATCGCACCTGCTGCAAGAACAAGGCCGATTACCATATGCAGGAGCATGCCCCTTGCATAGAGCAGAAAAAGAAAGAAAAGGCAGAAGACACTTGCAGGAATGTTTCCCAGGCAGGCAACTATCCCTAGGCACATGGCAGTACAGACCACGATCAGGGGCGACTCCCCTGAGACCTCCCGCATAATCATAACACATGTCTCCCGGAGATGCTCTGTACCGAAAAGCAGAACATTCTCCTTGAATCGCGTAAAAATATTATCGCCGCCGGGTGGAGACCATCAGACCCGTGCGACGGACTTCATACATATGCCTAATCGGTTTTCAGCTTTCCGATGAGTTCCGAAACCGACTTCAGGCCCTTCTCCCGCATATAATCAGCGAAACCTCGAATGATCTCAGTGAAGCACAGAGGATCTCTGAGTGAGGCGCTGCCGATCTCGACGGCTGATGCACCGGCCAGAAGGAACTGTACAACATCCCGCCAGGTAGTGATACCGCCAGACGCAATGACAGGTATGCAGGCCTGTTTCGATACTTCCCACACGATCTTCAGCGCAATAGGTTTTATAGCCGGGCCGGAAAGGCCGCCCGTGACGTTGCCGAGAATCGGCCTGCAGGTTTTTTCGTTGATCGCCATGGCCGGAAAGGTATTGGCGCAGGTCAGGGCGTCCGCCCCGCCCTCCTGCGCCGCCAGAGCCATTTCTCCGATCTGGGTCACCATGGGTGAAAGCTTTACGAAGAGAGGCTTGCTGGTTGCCGAGCGGACGTTTGCGGTAAGCCGTCGGAGGACATGCGGGTCCTTGCCGAATTCGATCCCCCCCTTTTTGATATTTGGGCAGGAAACGTTCATCTCAAGAGCCGAAATCCCTTCGATATCGAGTTTTTCCGCCATGAGCACGTATTCTTCCTCACTGGTCCCGAAAAAATTGACGACAATCGAAGTGTCGAATTGTCTGAGAAACGGGAGCTTTTCGGCAATGAACGCGTCTGCCCCAATATTCTCAAGACCGATTGCGTTTATGAGACCGCTGGAAGTCTCACAGATCCGGGGTGTCGGGTTGCCTTCCTTTGGAAGAAGGGAGAGTCCTTTTGTAACGACACCCCCGAGCAGAGAAAGATCGAACAAACGGGAGAACTCCTCTCCATATGCAAAGGTGCCGGAAGCGCTGAGAACAGGATTTTTCAAGGTGAGAGAAGGTGTAATACGAACAGAGATATCCATCAGTCCCTCCACTTGATGCTGAATGCATCGAAAACAGGGCCCTGAGCGCAGACCTTCCGGCTGTCTTCCGATGTTTTCACCACGCAGGCGGAGCACACGCCAAACCCGCAGGCCATGTATTCCTCGAGTGAAACCTCGCATCGTGCTCCGAACATACGCGCCTGCTCCGTAATCTCTCTCAGCATGCCTTCCGGACCACAGGCATAGATAATGGACGGCTGAGAAATCTCATGCAGAAGATCCTTGAGCGCCTCGGTCGCCAATCCCTTCTTCCCGAAAGATCCGTCTTCCGTTGTCGCCTGTGCATGGACGTCCCGGATGGAAGATATCCTGTTCCATAGAGGAATATCGTTTTCCCCGAATGCACCGATGATAAGACGGCCTCTCCTGACCTTTTCGGCCAGTGCCAATATCGGAGGAAGTCCGGTTCCTCCTGCAATGTATATGGCTTCCTCGTCTTGCCCAGGTGTACTGAATCCGTTCCCCAGAGGACCGAGAGCGGACATGACGTCGCCGGGCCTCTTCCCGGCGAGGAGGGAGGTTCCCGAGCCCTTCACCTTATAGAGGATTTCGAGAGAATCCCCCTTGAGGGACAATATCGCCAGAGGCCGTCTGAGAAAGGGGTCACAGGTGCTGTTGATCCTGAGCATAAGAAACTGGCCGGGAGTGAACGGGGGAAAATCGCACGCGAGTGTCATGAGGAAGGTGTCTGTCGCCACCTCGCGATTGTCTTGAACTACAGCTTCCCTTTCCTTCATCCATTATGTCCTTTCAAGTCTCTTCACCATGATCGAGGCATCTTCTCCGGTATCGGAATAATACCGTTGCCATGTGCAGACATGAGAAAATCCCTGGGAAAAATAGAGCTTCTTGGCTATGTCATTGGATTTTCTCACTTCAAGAAACACATACGATTTCCTGCCCGATCTGGCAAATAGAAATATCGCATCGAGAAGTCTCTTTGCGATCCCCTGCTGCCGGAACTCCGGATGAACCGCAAGATTCAGCAGATGCACCATCCTCTTCATTGCAATGGTGAAACAATACCCCACGACCTGCCCTTGGTATACGGCGGTGAGATTGTAGCTCCTCCTGTCGCTCAGCGCGTCCATAAAGGTCCGGGCGTCCCACGGTGAATGGAAGGACAATCTCTCTATCGCAAGTACCGGGCGGATATCTTCCCTCGTTGTTTTCTGCAGGATCAGAGAATCCATGAGACCATGAGTACGATGATCATTCCGAGAATAAAGAGGCCTGTCTTTCCCGGCCTGGGTATATCCTTCATGACGAGTCCTGCCAATCCGACCGCAATTCCTGCCACCGGCATATATGAAAAGGCGGTCTTCACGGAATGGGGCATGATCGGTCCTATCAAGATGGCTGATGTGCACAGAAGACCGACGCAGATCCCCAACGTTATCAGAGCGAAGAGGTAGCTGCGTACAAGCGCTTTGCCCATCGCTCTCCCGATTGCCCGCTCGATCCCTTGAGCGGGTGGCAGGCCAAGCAGATCCTGATTCAGGTTCCTGATATAGGTATCCAGAATTCTCCCGACAACGGCAAAGGGAAGGCCTGCCGTGATGGCAAAGCCGGCTGAAGATACATCGTTCATATATGCGGAGGCGCATATGGCTGCCGGAGTTGCTACAGCGGCGCAAAAGGAATCATCGTCGGGCAGATAAGCCCCGACCGGAGGAGCGTTGAGCCAGAGAAGTTCAAGCGATGCGCCGACAAGGAGACCTATGGTCACGTTGCCCATGATCAGACCGAGCAGCGGCGAAAGGATAATCGGCCTGCTGATCATGAACTGAAAAACAAAGACGCGGTCAAGCCAGAGAAGCGATCCAGCTACGACACTGAGCACGATCGAAACAGTCATGACATAACCAGGCTCATGATTGATTTCATATCAATGACCCGCTCCCTGGGCACCGATTGAAGGCTGACGTCCACCCCATGTCCCATAAGCTCCTTGATCATCTGGATATCATCCGGGTCGACCCAGACAGAGTAGGACACCTGCCGGGAAGACTGACTTCCTTTGTTGTTCCCGATGTTGAGCTTGAAAAAATGAAAGCCTTTCGAAAAGAGAACATATGCGTCTTTAATGGAAGATACGATGACCAGCGTTCTCTTGTCGTCAAGTTCAGTATCCTGCCCCAGGCACGTCGCCTCGTCGAGCGTCACGATCCGCAGGGTAATCCTGTCGGGGATGGCCATGGACATGATGGTTTTCTGGAAATGATCGCTCGCCAGCGCATCGTTGGCGACGACCACACTCTGGGCTTTCAGAAAAGGAATCCATGACTCCAGTATCTGTCCATGGATGAATCGGTCGTCAACCCGCACGAGGAGTATGTTCATTTTTTCCCTATGGTCGTAGAGAGAATCTCGGATGCAATGTTGATATTGTGGGACCCATGCTCTTTGAGTATCTGGGCAAGTTCCTTCATGTTTTTCCCCTCCCGTTTGGTCAGCGCTGTTATGACCATGGGGAGGTTTACTCCGGTGATCACCTCGACCTCATTGTGTTCCAGAAAGGACAGGCTGATATTGGAGGGTGTACCGCCGAACATGTCGGTGAGAATGATCACGCCCTCTCCTGAGTTCACCTCTTTAATGCTGGTCTTCAGCATTCTCCTGAGCTTGTCGACATCGCTGCCCTGACAGAACGAACACGCCTTGAATGCATCCGTGCGGCCGACGATCATCTCAGCGGTTTCAGCCAGGGCTTCAGCAAGTCTTCCATGAGCAACCACAATAATTCCGACCATTTCAACGACCTCCTGATCCGATGTCCCGATGAACAAGCTTTCCGTTGTAGCCGGCCTCTTCGATCAGCTTCATGACCTCCTCGGCCACAGCGACCGAGCGGTGTCTACCGCCTGTGCAACCGAATGCAATATTGAGATAAGACCTCCCCTCTTTTTTATAGAGAGGGAGAATTGAACGGATGAGATCTTTGAAACGCCCTATAAATTCCTGATAGCTCTCATATTGGGAAAGGTATTCTTTTACCTGTTCATCTGACCCGGTCTTGTCCTTGAGCGCTTCCACGAAATACGGATTGGGAAGGAACCTGACATCCATGACGATATCTGCATCCACTGGAATCCCTTTTTTGAACCCGAACGAACGGATTTCTATGTACATATCCCTGGATTTATCCTTGGCGGTTATGATGCTCTTCATTTTCGCCTGAAGCTCATGGACATTCATTTCAGAGGTATTTATGATATAATCCGCCATATCGCGTACCGGCGCGATGATCTTCATCTCGGCTTCGATGGCATCCATGAGGTTCGGATAAATCTCGCTGAGCGGATGCCTCCTCCTGGTCTCTTTGAATCGGTTCAGGAGATTTTCCTTGCTTGCCTCCAGGAATATGAGATGTACATCCGCAGCCATATTTCTCAAGAGTGAAACCATCCACGGCGCCTTTTTCGTAAAAGACTCCGCTCCTGCCCTGACATCAATGCCGATGCCGACTTTCGGAATGTCGAACGATGCAGAATCATACACTTCGATAAACTTCATAATGAGGTCTACCGGTATATTGTCCATACAGAAGAATCCCTCGTCTTCTATCGCCTTGAGTGCGGTAGATTTCCCGGAACCGGAAAGACCTGTAACTATTACAATGAACGAACGATCCATGATGTCCCCTGCATGCGGCTCTGATGCCCAATTGTTTTCATCCAAGGACGATGATGGCTCTCACTTCCATCACGGGTGAGTTCCGGAATCATCCTCCGGCCTGCCTCATTCACCAATACAATCAGTCGTTTTCCAAGAGTGGATTCCACACTAGATAATATTCATTTATATCCCTGTCAATGTGCATGTTCCATGTGCAGCTCTTATATACGAAGAAACCGAGATCACCCTCGCCTCGACATCGACCGTTTTACGGCTGCGATGGATAGATTCGACTGGCTCAGCCTGGCCCTTGCTGCACTTCTCCTGCAGAAGGACCTCGCAGTCTCTTCTCTTCGCCTTAAGGCGGGGGGCTTCAACCATACCCGACAGAGGTCCTAAAGATAGCTATCTTTTCGTCCGAGAGGGCTTTGTGTGGAGATCTCGAGCGAATGCGGAAGAATAAACCTGCTACTCATATTGGCTCTACCGATACCTCTGTCGTCGGCGTAATCACTGAAGCATTGCAAGCTTCAACGCTTGATCATGGACGAATCGCACGGGCTGTCGACTCGCTCAAGGCCGTTCAGGCAAGAATCGATCAGGCCTACGGTCACATATGTACCGATTTGCCGGAAATCAACAAAGGGATTCTCCTTACCATCCAGCAGGCGGCGGAGATCCTTGATTCCCTGAGTATCACCGGATCTTCAGGCAGGATTGGCGCCCTGACCGAACGGCTGGAGGAATTTCTGAATTCGCTGGACGTTCAAGCCGGCCATATGACAAGGTCTTTGGCGCAGTCACTGGAAATCCTCGAACACATAGACCGCGACTACCAGAGATCCTTGATCCTTCTCGAGAGCTCTTTCCCGCCGAGAAGCTCTGCGGATTCAATCCTTGCAGATGGGTTTTCCGCTTTCGCAGCCGCTCGGAACGACCTGCGGCACATCTTGGAAAAATCCTGCTTGGCTCAGAGCGAATATCAGGAAATGGTCAGGTCAGGCAGAGATACTGTTTTACCGTCGCTTGCATGCTCTCTGAACGGCGTGACCGATATTCTCCGAGATCTGGTCTCCCGCTCCAATATCGTGAAGAACCCTATCCTCAAGATCATGTCAGGCCTCCAGACCCATGATATTGTAAACCAGGATATCACGGCGATTGTCCTCGGACTGCAAAAGATGCTGCGCCCGGTGGAAATCACCGGCGGCACAGGGGAAAAATTGGATTCTCTCCTTTTCCAGGAAAAGGCCTCTCTTCTCGCACAGGACCTGATTGTCCGTCTCGCCGGGGTGATCCGGACACACGGCCGGGACCTCGAGCGGGAAATACGAATCATCGAAAACATGATCCGCAGTGCCAAAGAGGATAAAGACGCCATCAGTGATTTCCTCCTTCTGAAATGTTATTCGAAATCAACTTTTGACATCGTTTCCAGGGAGATAACCTGCATGATCGAGGACCTCTCATCTGCATTCGATTCGCAGGCCCACCTGGCCTCACTTCTGAAAGCCACTGTTTCCCGGATGGCATCTATTTGCGAGGATCTTGAGCGAATCGCCGAAGATCGCTCCTGCGGCGGCACAGAGATCGCTCTTCTCGAATCGATTTCGGGTCTCAGAGTGCAGGTCGAATCATTGGCCCGAGTGATATGGCATGCAACAGGCGTCTCCGGGCACATGGAAATAACCGGAGAGTTTTCCAGAATCCGGGTAGTTGCCTCTCACAACCTCGATGATATCAGGCGCCTCATGATCGAATCCATGGAAGGAATCGACATATGTGCCGCCAGATGTCTTGACTCCATAGAGAGATTCCAGCAGGATATCGAGGACCTTCTGAACACATTGACCGGCAGCGAGATCATTCTCGACGACCTCAGACGCTTCAGCCAATGCATTTCTTCGATCCTTGATGAGATCGGGCGCCATATTCCCTCTTATGATCGGAGCCTCGGCTCGCAGGAACTCCTCAGCATCATCCACCGTCTCGAGCATCCTCACAGCGATCATCTATCGTCGGGGGATGAAGCCGAGAGAAATGAAACCGGGCTTACGCTGTTTTAGCGCCATCTTCGGGACGAGTTCTTATAAAGATCTGTTTTTATTTATCCGATCAGGGGGATCAAGAGGGATTGCCCTGTGGATATGAACAAGCACAAAAGGAGAACAACCATGGAAGTCACCACCAGGAAGACAGAAGACGCCCTTATCGTGAAGGTGGCCGGCGCCGTCGATACCGAAGCGACAGAAGAGCTCAGAACAGAATTGGGCAAGGCATTGAAACTCAAGCCCTCAAAAGTGATTATGGATCTGAGCCTTGTTCCTACCATGGGATCTTCCGGCATCGGCAAAATACTGATTTTTTTCAAGAGCTTGGACAGCAATAATGCGAGTTTTGAGATCAAGGGGATTCACGAAAATATCTATCACATCTTCAAGGCGGTGAAACTGGACAAGCTGTTCCCCATCTCGATGAGGTAGGACATATGGAAATCTATAAAGACTCATCCGGCGCACTCGTCATTAAGGGTTCTTTGACCGTTTCACACATCGAATCGGCCCATACCAAGATCGAGCCCCTCCTCGATGAAACCATTCATGACATGGTCCTCGACCTATCCGCAGTGGACGACATCGACATATCCGGTCTCCAGCTCCTGTACGCCATAAAAAAGAGTGCGGAGAGCGAAGGGGCGTTCAGTATCCGGGCGATCAGTCCTCAGGTAAAGGAGCATGTCCTTCTTTCAGGATTCAATACAATCTTGAAGGAGGGGGTCTGATGATGAAAAAGATACTCGTAGTCGATGACTCGGCCACCCTTCGTGCATCAGTGAACTACACGCTCAAAGAAGCAGGCTTCGAGACTATCAATGCAGTCAACGGTGCGGACGGCCTGGAGAAGCTGAATCAGGCCATGAAAAGCGGCGAGCATATCGGAATGATCATCAGCGACATCAATATGCCCGTGATGGACGGCATTACGTTTATCCGCGAGGTGAAGAAGACTCCGTTCAAATACACGCCCATCCTGGTTCTTACCACGGAATCACAGGAAGAGATGAAGATCAGGGGTAAAAAGGCCGGGGCTTCCGGGTGGCTCGTGAAACCATTCAAGCCCGAGCAGCTCGTCTACGTTACGAAAAAGTTTATGAGGTAGAGCATGGCTATCGACGAACTGGTTCAGGTGTTCCTGGATGAGAGTGAAGATGAGATACGGGAACTGGAGGCCGGTCTGATCAAGCTTGAGGAAGATCAGGACGACGAGGGTATCATCAACAGGGTGTTCAGGGCCGCCCACACTATCAAAGGCTCAGCAGGCCTGGTGGGGTTCGATGAGGTAAGCAATTTCACCCACAACATCGAGAACATTCTCGACAGGATACGTAACAACGACCTGAAAATAACCAAGAAACTCATCACCAACCTGCTTTCCGCGGTCGATCTTCTCAAGCGCATGATCACTGCATCCGCCGAGGGCGAAGCCCTGGACAGAGCGGAGATAGAAAATATCACCCTGGTCCTCAAAAGGTTCACGGGAGCCGGCAGGCCGGCAGAGAGCCCCCGTCAATCCAGGATGAGAAGTCAGCCCGAAAGCGAGGAACGGGTGCTCGCGATAACGATGAAGTTCAGGCCCGACATTTTCTCTACCGGCCAGGATCCTCTCATGCTCCTCAGAGAGCTCGCAGACAACGGTGATATTGTCGAAACCCGTGCGTTCACCGACGCGGTGCCCGATTTCTATAACCTTGTACCGACGACCTGCTACACCTGGTGGGAGATCATTCTCAAGACCACCAGGCCCTTGTCGGATATCCAAAATATCTTTCTGTTCGTCATCGATGAAAACAACATCCTCATCGAGGACATCTCTTCCCAGTACAAGGAAGGCGTTGATTTGAGCCTTGCGGAGAAGCCTATTGGAGAGATCCTTGTGGAGAAAGGCATTGTCAGGCCCAAGGATGTGGAAGAAGCGCTCAAGGACCATAAGACCACGGGCGAGGTTCTGGTTGAAAAAGGCAAAGCCCCTCGAGAGGTGGTTGAGAAGATGGCCCTTGCACAGTCCCAGAGCAGAAAAATAGCGAAATCCTCCACGATCAGGGTCGACACCGAGAAGCTCGACAAACTGGTGAACCTCGTTGGTGAAATGGTCATCAGTGTAGCCCGCATGTCGCAGCTCGCCAGCGAGTTCGAGGAGAACACCGGTTCACGCTCTCTTCAGGGCGCTTCGGCGTCTCTCGAGAGGATCTCCCGTGAGCTTCAGGAGCAGGTGATGCGGGTGCGCATGGTCCCTGTCGAGGGGACATTCAACAGGTTCCGGCGCGTTGTTCGCGACATGTCCTTCGAGCTGGGAAAGAAGATCGAGATCAAAATGAGTGGGACAGACACAGAGCTGGATAAAAACGTGATCGAACAGATCGGTGACCCGCTCAAGCACATGATCAGGAATTCCATAGACCACGGTATCGAGTCGCCGGAAGAACGAAAGCGTCTCGGGAAGCCGGCCGAGGGCACCATCTGGCTGAAGGCGTTCCAGCGTGAAGGCAATATTTTCATCGAAATCTCTGACGACGGAAAGGGGATAGACACGGAAAAGGTTCTGGAAAAGGCCATCGAGAAAGGCATGGCAGATCCGGGGAGAACCTATTCCGACAAAGAGATTTTCGAGATGCTCTTCGCCCCCGGTCTTTCCACAGCCGAAAAGGTGAGCGAGCTTTCCGGCAGGGGCGTCGGCATGGATGTCGTACGGAAGAACATCGAGGATCTCCACGGATCTGTTGAGATCATTTCCGAACGGGGAAAAGGTTCCACGTTCAGGGTAAAGCTCCCCCTCACCCTCGCCATCATAGACGGCATGATGGTCAGGGTCGGCACCGAAGTGCTCACTATACCTCTGTCGGTCATAGACAAGTCGGTCAGGCCTTCCAGGGCTGAGGTGAAAACCGTTGAGGGCAAGGGAGAGCTGGTCGATATCCGGGGAGACTATATCCCGCTGGTGAGAATCTACGAGCTCTTCAATATCCCTGGCGAGAAAACCGACCCCACCGATGCGCTCGTCGTAGTTCTTCAAAGCACGGAGAGTCGTTTCGGGGTACTCGTTGACGACGTTCTGGGCCAGACTCAGGCGGTCATCAAGAGCATAGACAAGAACTTCCGGAAAATCGAGGGAACATCGGGTGCAACCATTCTCGGCAACGGCAGGGTTTCTCTCATACTCGACGTTCACGGCATAGAGCGCATGGCATTCAGCAGATAAAAAGGATTTCGTGAGAGAACATATAAGCAATGGAATCATGGTTTCGCATAAAGGAATCTGAAGCCGGAGATAGCAGGCGCGAATCCGCCTGGCATTCACCGGCAAAGGAGCGGGTGCAATGGAAATGAAATTAAGAGGAAAACTGGTTGCTCTGAGCCTTGCAGCGGGAATCATCCCGCTGCTCATCGCGATTCTGTATATTGGCAACAGAAGCGTCTCGGTCCTGGAAGAGCAGGCCGGGGATTACCTGCGGTCGAAGGCGGAAGGATTTGCACGCATGGCTGAAGCCAGGCACGCCGCCATATCCGGCACTCTCGATATCATACGCGATCAGATGGAAAGAAGCCTGAAAGCTGATCTCATCAAGGAAGCGCAGAAAGAGAAATATTATAATACTGGATATATGATCATCCTCTCTTCGGATGGAACATGCCTGTATCATCCGAGATCCGAGTTCATGGGCAACAAGAATCTCTACAACGCCCATGAATCCGTCCGCAATCTCGTGAACAGAAAGCGGGGGCTTTTCAAGTACAAGTTCGAGGGAGATTTGAAATGGGGATATCTCGTCTACAACAAAGACCTCGACTGGATCATGTGGGCTTCTGCGAACGAAGACGAGATCCTCTCGAAGATCACTTCAGTCAGAATGCATATGTACGTTTTCCTCGTCATCATCTCAATCCTCATCGGTATCGCCGGAATGCTGGTCGCCCATCGTATCGCCCGAGTGGCCAACGAGATATCGGAGAGAATGAAAGACATCGCCCAGGGTGACGCCGACCTCTCGGCGAGGCTTCCTATTCTCTCCAAGGACGAGGTGGGTGACATCGCCTACTGGTTCAACGCGTTCGTGGCAAACCTCGAGGAAGTGATCACCAAGGTGAAGTTGGCGGCGATGCAGGTGGATGCGGCGACGCAGGAGGTGGCGTCCGGCTCCCAGGGCCTTTCCCAGGCGACCCAGGAGCAGGCCTCCGCCATCGAAGAGGTGGCCGCCACCATCGAGCAGATGACCTCCTCCATCAAGCAAAACGCATCCAACGCCGCCCAAGGCAGAGAAAAGGCGCAGTCCATGGTGCAGATGGCAAGCCAGAGCGGTGAAGCGGCACAGGAACTGGTCAGGGGAATGGGAGAAATCTCCGACGCATCCCGGAAGATCGGAGACATCATCGTCACCGTCAACGAGGTGGCCTTCCAGACAAACCTCCTGGCCTTGAACGCAGCGGTGGAAGCCGCCAGGGCAGGCGAACACGGCAAGGGATTCGCCGTGGTGGCCGAAGAAGTCCGCGCCCTGGCCCAACGCTCCGCCGAGGCTGCAAAACAGATCAAATCGCTGATCGAAGACACGGTCAACAAGGTCAATACCGGCGATGAAATGGTCAAACGATCCGGAGAATCGCTCGAACAGATCATTTCCCACATCCAGGACCTCTCACTGACCATGGAAGAAATCGCAGCCGCCTCCTCCGAGCAGGCAAGCGGGGTCGACGAACTCAATAGAGCCGTCTCCCAGATCGACAGCACCACCCAGCAGAACTCCGCTACCGTCGAAGAACTCGCAAGCACCTCTGACAGCCTCAGCAACGAAGCAAAAGACCTGGCCAATGCTGTCGGGAGATTCAAAGTGTCGGGAATCGATGTCTCGTTTCAGGGAAAGAACGTGAAAGCGGCATCACCGGAGGCAAACAGGAAAACCGGGCGCGCAACAGCGCCCTTATCGTCCGGGGACGGTTTCGAGGAGTTCTGATTCCCCGGATACGAAAAGAAACTGCGAGGAGCGTAGCATGAAACTACAATGGAAACTGCGGGAACGTCTTACAGTGCTTTTTCTCGCCGCAGGTCTGGTTCCTCTCCTGGTGGCGATTATCTATGTGGGGAGCCGGAGCAGCACTCTGCTTGAGAGGCAGGCCCAGGAGTATCTCAAGGCTAAGGTCGACGGTTTCGCCACCATGGTGCAGGTCAGGTTCGAGTCCATCGAGGGGAACCTGGACATCATCAAGGAGCAGTTGAAAAAGAACCTCAAGGACGAGCTCGTCAAACAGGCTGCAAAGGAAAAGTATTTCGATTCGGGCTATATATCGATCTTCACGTCCGACGGCACCTGTGTCTACCATCCGAAGGCGGAATACCGCAACACCCTGACTCTCTACAACAGTCATGATTTCGTGCGGGACGCCATTTCGAAAAGACAGGGCTTCTTCAGGTACAAGTTCGAGGGCAGCAACAAGCTCTCTTACCTCACCTATATTGAGGGAGCCGACTGGATCCTGTGGGGCTCATCTCCGGCCGATGAAATTCTCGCTCATGTCAATACGCTCAAAATACAGATGTGGGTTTTCTTCTTTGTCATAGCATTTATTGTATCTGTTCTCGGTGCGGTATTCACGCAGAGAATAGCGAAAAGGGCGCGCGACATCTCGCTCAGGATGATGGACATCGCCCAGGGTGACGCCGACCTCTCGGCGAGGCTTCCTATTCTCTCCAAGG
>ERZ795030.307-NODE-307-length-78781-cov-17.260511_pt1 | contig 78781 bp, 90 predicted proteins | sample MGYA00375122_ERZ795030 | MGnify/ENA primary metagenome ERZ795030 (study PRJEB30165, sample SAMN05720146) | activated sludge metagenome | isolation source: anaerobic digester from wastewater treatment plant | place: Japan | collected 2015-04-20 ... | reverse complement strand
AAGATCTTGTAGTTCACAAAATCCGTGCAACTGCAAAATTCTCTAAAGCTCTTACTCAGAACATCGCTTTTGCTCCTGCTCTTGGTTACCTAAGAGATTGGACTGATGCTTCTGGCGATAAAGCTAAACAGTCAGTTCAGGTTACTGCTGGTGTTGACATGGGTCTTAACACTGGATATTGGGCTGGTCAGAGAATTTCAGTTTATGCTTCTTTCGTAAATGTTGACAAAGATCACAAAAATGATGGTGGCGCTTTTGACGGCAAAACTAACAGACTTTTTGCTGGTACTTACGTAACTTTCGGTTTCTAATAAGAGCGATTCATTTAAACAAAGGGGCTTATGCCCCTTTGTTTATCTTCAATCCTTTGAAATAAGAAACCCCGCGCGAGCGGGGTTTCTTGTATAAAAAAACAAATAAAATATAAAAACTAAATTGAAAAGCTTTGAAAATCTCTTGCTATTAATCGGCATTTCGTCGGCAATGGCACAAAGGGATTTTTTAGAAACACGCTGTTGAGCTGCGCCGTTTTGTCATTTTTATCTAAAATAATTGACAAAAAACGGCACTGTTGAAACTATCGTTAGAACTGTGCCCACGTAGCTCAGTCGGTGGAGCATTTGCATGGTAAGCAAAAGGTCACCAGTTCGATTCTGGTCGTGGGCTCATGAGCCCGTTGCTATGGGTTCTGTGTTATTTGGATAATATTTCCCTCGCGTGGAATAAATAAAGTTTACAGGAAGGCGTTATGAGAGAAGTAATTCTTATGAGCTGTCAGGATTGCAAAAGAAAGAATTATGCGACAGAGAAGAACAAAAGAAACACTACAGGAAAGCTGGAGCGCGCAAAATTCTGCAAATTCTGCGGAAAACACACGCTTCACAAAGAAACTAAAGCTTAATAAGCAGGTATATTGTGAAACTTTTTAAAAACACAAAAGAATTTCTTGCCGGTTCGAAAGAAGAGCTTTCAAAAGTAGCATGGCCTTCTAAAGAAGAAGTGTCTCGTTTTACTATGGTTGCGATTATCCTCACTATTATTATGTCTATCTTTCTGTGGGGTGTCGACATGGTTTTCACTAAAATAATTCAGACGGTGATGCGTTAAAAATGGCAAAACAATGGTATGTAATTCATACTTATTCCGGCAAGGAAAATGAAGTAAAACGGTCGATTGAAACCAAGTTCAAGAACCTCAAGCTTGAGGACAGACTCGGTGAAGTTCTCGTTCCTACTTATGACGATCCGTATCTTGCGAAAGACGGAAAGAAGAAGATGAGAAAGAGAAAGACTTTGCCAGGCTACGTGCTTGTTAATGTCGATCTTGATGACGCGATCTGGGCGGCTATCAAAACTGTAACCTATGTTACAAATTTTGTAGGCGCTTTCGGTACAGGAAAGCCTAAGCCTCTTTCTGACCGCGAAGTCAGCGAGCTTATTTTTGAGAATGCGGACAGAAGTGAAAAATCGAAAGAAAAGACTCCTGCGCAGATCAATTTTCTTATCGGAGAGCATGTCAAGGTTATCGACGGGCCTTTCAGCAATTTCAGCGGTGTTATCGAGGAAGTTTTTCCCGAGAAAGGCAGGGTGAGAGTAAAAGTCGAGATATTCGGCCGCGGTACTCCTGTTGAGCTTGATTATCTTCAGGTTGGAAAGATTTAATTCGAAAATCAGTTATTATAGAATAAGGAAACAGTTATGGCACCTAAAAAAAAGAAAAAACTTGCTACGCAAATTAAGCTTCAGATTAAAGGAGCTCAGGCGAATCCGGCACCTCCAGTAGGTCCTGCTCTTGGTCAGCACGGACTCAATATTATGGAGTTCTGTAAAGCGTTCAATGAAAGAACCAAGGATAAGCCGGGTCTTGTTCTTCCGGTTGTAATTTCGGTTTATGAGGACAGAACTTATGATTTCATCATAAAGACTCCTCCTGCAGCGGTTCTTATTAAAAAAGCAATCGGTATCGAAAGCGGTTCCGGCGAGCCTAACAAGACTAAAGCAGGCAAGATTACCCGCAAACAGCTTGAAGATATCGCAAACATGAAAATGCCGGATCTCAATGCTGATACTCTTGACGCCGCAGTTAAAATTATTGCAGGTACTGCCCGTTCAATGGGCGTTGATGTCGTAAGATAAGCGATCTATTCAATCAGGAGATATAGATGAAACACGGTAAAAAACTCATTAGTGCGAGACAAAAAGTCGACAAAACAAAGCTTCTTTCTCCTGAAGAAGCCGTAGCACTCATGAGACAGGTAAAATTTGCCAAGTTTGACGAAACAGTGGAACTCAGCATTAAGGTAATTTGCAAAAGTTATCAGAATGTCCGCGGTTTTGTAACACTTCCTGCCGGAAACGGAAAACAGGTTAAGGTTCTTGTTCTTTGTAAAGGGGACAAGCAGGCAGAAGCGAAGGATGCAGGAGCTGATTTTGTAGGCGGCGATGAGCTGATCGACAAAATTCAGAATGAAAAGTGGACTGACTATGATGCTGTAGTTGCCACACCGGATATGATGACCAAAGTGGGTAAGCTTGGTCCCATTCTCGGTAAAAAAGGTTTAATGCCTAAACCAAAAGCCGGAACAGTTACGAATGATGTTAAAGGCATCATAAAAGAACTTAAAAGCGGAAAAGTTGAGTACCGTTCGGATAAAACCGGAGTTATTCACCTTGGAATCGGAAAAGCTTCTTTTGCTGATGATGCGATTATTTCCAACATCAAAGCTCTATTTGTTCAGGTGATGAAAGACAAACCGTCGGAAGCAAAAGGCAATTACGTTAAATCGCTTGTTGTTTGTACTACGATGGGTCCCGGCATCAAAATCAACTTTAAGGGGATAGACAGATAATGGTAAAGCAGTACAAAATTGATGAAGTTGCACAGCTTACAGAAAAGCTGAACGGAAACAAGAACGTAATCCTTACTAACTATTCCGGAATCAAAGTTTCAGCTCTTACCCAGCTTAGAAACGATGTGAAAAAAACCGGCGCGAAGTTCCAGGTTGTAAAAAACAACTACTTCAGAAAAGCGCTTAAGGACTGCGGATATGATTCTTCACTTGAAGATTATCTCAAAGGTCCGGTTGCTGTTGCTTTTGCAGGCGACCAGGTCGGTGAAGTAGCAAAACTTTTCAAAGACTTTCAGAAAGAACAGGAAAAGTTTGAGCTTGTAGCCGGTGTTATCGAAGGTGTCGTTTACGGTGCCGACGGTATAAAAAGAATTGCCGATCTTCCTTCAAAAGAAGTTCTGCTTTCAAAGGTTCTTTATCTTGTCAACGCTCCAACATCGAAGATTGCTATCGGCATGAATCAGATTATGGCATCCGTTGCGAGAGGAATCAATGCTGTTGCGGAGAAAAACGCTCAGTAAAGCATTCTAAAATAGGCGTAAAATCAGATCCTTTATATAAAGGTAACTTATTTTACCCTTATAGGTTTTGCGGAAAAGCCGCTTAACTTGAAGTAATTCACTAAGTATAAGGAGTTAAAAAAATGGCTAAATTGTCAATTGATGAACTACTCGAGGCTATTGGTAGCCTTACTCTTCTCGAAGCTTCTGAGCTTGTAAAAGCAATGGAAGATAAATTCGGAATTTCAGCTGCGGCTCCAACTGCTGTAGCTGTTGCAGCGGGCCCTGCGGCTGAAGCTGCTGAAGAAAAAACTGAATTCGACGTAATTCTTAAGAGCCACGGCGAAAAGAAAATCGACGTTATTAAAGTTGTTAGAGAAATCACAAGTCTTGGTCTTAAAGAAGCGAAAGAACTTGTTGAAGCTAACGGCAAAGCTGTTAAAGAAAAAGTTTCTAAGCAGGAAGCTGCTGATATCAAAGCTAAACTTGAAGCAGTCGGTGCGGCTGTTGAAGTTAAGTAATTTCTTGCCTTCAGCCGGGATTCTAATCCCGGCGCAATGATTTAATCAATAGACTGGGTTACCGGTCTATTGATTTTGTTTTTTGATGCTGTTTTAGCGCGTGAGACGCGCAATAATTCGAAAGAAACACACTGGGGTTAAAGATGCGTAAAGAAAAACCTGTAGTTAATTTCGGGAAGATACGTCAAGGTATTGAAATCCCGGACATGATAGAGGTTCAGACGGAATCCTATGATTGGTTCCTTCAGAGAGATATATCCCCGTCTAAAAGAAAAAAGCACGGTCTGCAGGCTGTATTTGTTGAGACATTTCCAATCAACAGCCCGAATGAAGACCTTACGCTTGAATTCGTGAACTATGAAATCGGCGAGCCGAAGTACAGTGAAGCGGAATGTAAAGAACGCGATGTGACTTTTGCTTCTCCGCTTAAGGCGACAATAAATCTCATTAAAAAAGACAATATGGAAGTGCGTCAGCAGCAGGTTTACATGGGTGATATTCCCGTGATGACCGACAGAGGCACATTTATTATAAACGGAGCAGAGCGTGTTGTTGTAAATCAGCTTCATCGTTCTCCTGGTATATTTTTCGCGTTTGACGATATTGAGCGTATATACAGCGCACGTGTTATTCCTGATAAAGGTTCATGGCTTGAAATAGAAATGGATTCTAAGGGAATGATTATCGCGCGTATTGACAGAAAGAAAAAGTTTCCGGTAACTCTTCTTATTAAATCTCTAAATCTGGTTGATAAAACAATAGGTGCAGAGAGCGATGAGGAAATTATCAGACTTTTTTACGGCGAGCCTGAAAAAGTTGATATTACAAATGATGATAATATTTCAAGAATAATCGGACAGCGTGTTGCCGTATCGATTTTCAGCAAGAGCGACGAAGGCGACAGTATAATTGATGCCGGCGGAAGAATTACTCTTGATGCTATCGACCGTATGAAGGAAGAGGGCATCAAAACGATAGATATAATCAAATTCCCGAACAACAAGGAAGATGATTATCTTATCAAGTCTCTTGATAAAGACAGAGAGATGTGTGAAAAACTGCAGAAGGGACTCAATCAGGAATTTACTCCGAGTGAACTTGCCCTTCTTTCTATTTATGATATCATGCGTCCCGGCGATCCGTTGATCGTAAAAGATGCTCTCAATGAACTTAACAGAATGTTTTTTGATCTCAAGAGTTATTCTCTCGGGCTTGTCGGAAGATATAAGATTAATAAAAAGTTCAATTATCCGGCTGATATCGAGAATGATACACTCATTCCCCGCGACATCATCGAAACAGTTAAATATATTCTGTTTCTGATTTCGGAAGCAAAGGATTTCGTTGTAGATGATATCGATCATCTCGGAAACAGAAGAGTTCGTTCGGTTGGCGAGCTTCTCGTTAACCAGCTTAAGCTCGGTTTTCAGAGAATGGAGCGCGTTATCCGTGAGAGAATGACGATTCAGGATCTTGATGTTGCGACTCCTCAGGCTTTGATAAGCATCAAACCTGTTAGTGCCGTGCTCAATGAGTTTTTCGGTTCGAGCCAGCTTTCACAGTTCATGGATCAGACTAATCCTCTTGCAGAACTTACTCATAAAAGACGTCTTTCGGCTCTCGGTCCAGGCGGTCTTTCAAGAGACAGAGCAGGATTCGAAGTGCGTGACGTACACTATTCTCATTACGGCCGTATGTGTCCTATTGAAACTCCGGAAGGTCCGAACATCGGTCTTATCGTTTCAATGTCGACTTACGCACGCGTTAACAAATACGGATTCCTTGAAACTCCGTACAAAAAAGTTGAAAACGGTATTGTAACTGACAAAGTCGAATATCTTACTGCGACTGAAGAAGACCGTTCATATATCGCACAGGCGAATGCTCCTATTGACGAAAGCGGAAAATTTACGACTGTAATGAATCCATGCCGTCACCGCGGAGATTTCCCTTACAGAAAGCCTGATGAAATTCAGTATATGGACGTATCACCGAGTCAGATTTTCTCTGTTTCGACATGTCTTATTCCTTTTCTTGAGCATGATGACGCGAACCGTGCGTTGATGGGTTCGAACATGCAGCGTCAGGCAGTTCCTCTTCTTGAAGAACAGGCTCCTCTTGTAGGAACCGGTATCGAAGTAAGAGCCGCTAAAGACAGCGGTGTAATGGTTATTGCTAAACATGACGGTGAAGTTATCGCTTCTGATGCTACAAGAATTCTAGTTAAAAGAAAAGCCGGCGGCGAAGTTGATGAATATAAGCTGATCAAATTTCAGAGAACTAACCAGGGAACATGTTTTAATCAGAAACCTATTGTTAAAACCGGTGAAAAGGTTAAGAAAGGCGATGTTCTTGCTGACGGTCCTTCTACCGATCTCGGAAGACTTGCACTTGGAAGAAACATTCTTGTAGCGTTCATGCCTTGGATGGGATATAACTTCGAGGATGCGATTCTTCTTTCAGAAAAACTCGTTAAGGAAGACGTATTTACATCGCTTCATGTTGAGCAGTTTGAAATCGAGGCACGTGAAACAAAACTCGGAAGAGAAGTTATCACACGCGATATTCCTAACCTCGGCGAAAAAGCGTTCAAAGATCTTGATGATGACGGTATAGTCAGAGTCGGAGCTTTCGTTAAACCGAATGATATTCTTGTCGGAAAGGTTACTCCTAAGGGTGAACAGGATATCACTCCAGAGTATAAGCTTCTTCATTCGATTTTCGGCGAAAAGGCTAGAGAAGTAAGAGATACATCACTTCGCGTTCCTAACGGAATGGAAGGTGTAATCATTGATATTAAGAGATTTTCACGCGAAAACGGCGATGAACTTGCTGCCGGCGTTGAAGAGCTTGTTAAAGTTTATATTGCTAAAAAAAGAAAAATTTCTGTCGGTGACAAGATGGCGGGCCGCCATGGAAATAAGGGTGTAATTTCGCGCGTAATGCCGGAATATGAAATGCCTTATCTTCCTGACGGAACACCGATTGATATCGTTCTCAACCCTCTTGGGGTACCTTCGCGAATGAATATCGGTCAGCTTCTTGAAACAGAATTGGGATGGGCTGCGCATGAAATGGGAGTTCTTACTGAGACTCCGATCTTTGACGGTGCAACTCATGATGACATAAAAGAATATCTTAAGAAGGCTAATCTTCCTGAAGATTCAAAATCGGTTCTTTATGACGGAAGAACGGGAGATCCTTTCAAAAACCGTGTAATGACAGGTTATATCTACATGATTAAACTTGCTCACATGGTCGATGACAAGATTCATGCACGTTCAACCGGTCCTTACTCTCTTGTTACTCAGCAGCCTCTTGGAGGAAAAGCTCAGTTCGGAGGTCAGAGACTCGGGGAGATGGAAGTTTGGGCACTCGAAGCTTATGGAGCGGCTTATACACTTCAGGAACTTCTTACTGTTAAGTCGGATGACATGATCGGCCGTGCGCGTATGTACGAAGCGATAGTAAAAGGTCATCAGGCTACAAGCCCTGGCGTACCGGAATCATTTAATGTATTGATTCAGGAGCTTAGAGGTCTTGCGCTTGACGTTAAGATTTTTGACAAGAAGGGCAAGGAATTGTCTCTCGCAGAATGGAGCGACAGTTTCAATAAAAACAAGAAGAGAATCAAATTCGATACTCTTCATAACGAAAGCAACAGCTGAAAAAATCTAAATATGGGGATCCCTGAATGAGAGATTTTAACGATTTCAGTTCAATGAAAATACAGCTTGCCTCTCCTGATACGATCCGTGAGTGGTCGTACGGCGAGGTTAAGAAACCTGAAACGATAAATTACCGTACGCTTAAACCAGAGCGTGACGGACTTTTCTGTGAAAAAATATTCGGTACAACTAAAGAGTACGAATGTTATTGCGGAAAATTTAAATCAATCCGCTACAAGGGCGTAATTTGCGACCGTTGCGGTGTTGAAGTAACGCACTATAAAGTAAGAAGAGAGCGCGGCGGACATATTGAGCTTGCCGCTCCGATAGCACACATCTGGTATTACAGATCTGTTCCTTCCCGTCTCGGACTTCTTCTTGATATGTCCGCGATGGATCTCAAAAAGATTCTTTATTACGAAAAATATGTTGTACTTGAACCGGGTGAAGCTTCTGAAGAGAATATTTCGCGCGGAAGCCTTCTGGAAGAAGATGAATATTATGATCTTTATGAGAAATTCGGCGACAGCTTTGTCGCAGAAATGGGAGCTTCCGCAATTAAGGAACTTCTTCTCAGTATTGATCTTGATGATGAATCACAGAGACTCAGAGCTCATATAGTTGATCTTCAGCAGAACAACAAGACTATTGATAAGAAACTCATCAAACGTCTTGAAGTAATTGAAGCATTCAGAGATTCAGAAAACAAACCTGAATGGATGGTAATGGATGCGATTCCGGTAATTCCGCCTGAATTACGGCCTATGGTTCAGCTTGACGGCGGACGTTTTGCGACCAGTGACCTTAACGATCTATATAGACGTGTAATAAACAGAAATAACCGTCTCAAGAGGCTTCTTGTCCTCAGAGCTCCTGATATTATTGTAAAAAACGAGAAGCGTATGCTTCAGGAAGCTGTTGATGCTCTTTTTGACAACTCAAGAAGAAAGAAAGCAGTTAAAGGAAAGGGTAATCGTCCGCTAAAATCTATTTCGGATATGCTTAAAGGTAAGCAGGGACGTTTCCGCCAGAATCTTCTTGGTAAGCGTGTTGACTACTCCGGTCGTTCGGTAATTGTAATCGGACCTGAGCTTAAACTTTATCAGTGCGGTCTTCCTAAGAAAATGGCAATTGAACTTTTCAAGCCGTTCATCATGAGAAGACTTGTTGATGAAGGATATTGTCAGAATATAAAAAGCGCGAAACGTAAGGTTGAAAACGAAGAAGGCGCAGTATGGGAAGTTCTCGAGCAGGTAATCGCTGAGCATCCGGTTCTTCTTAACCGTGCTCCGACTCTTCACCGTCTCGGAATCCAGGCGTTTGAACCTGTTCTCGTAGAAGGAAAAGCGATCAGACTGCATCCGCTCGTTTGTCATGCGTATAATGCGGACTTTGACGGTGACCAGATGGCAGTTCACGTTCCGCTATCTCCTCGTGCACAGCTTGAGTGCTGGACACTCATGCTTTCTGCAAACAATCTTCTTTCGCCTGCGAACGGTGAACCGGTTGTAACGCCTTCACAGGATATAATTCTCGGTATTTATTATCTTACCAGTCAGCTCCCTCATAAAGAAGGAGATCCTGTTAAGAGTTTTGATTCACTTGATGACATTGAACGCGCCGTAGACAGAGGAACTTTTGATTATAGAAACAAAATCAAATTCTATCCTGCTGAAGGCGAGCCTTTTGAAACAACAGGCGGAAGACTTATTTTTAATCAGATTATGCCTGAAGGATATAAGTTTGTTAACTACGTTTGCGGAAAAAAAGAAATTTCAAAGATCATCGCTGATATTTTTGATAAATTCGGTTCTGCCGTAACGGTTAAGATGCTTGATGACATCAAGAGTCTCGGTTACAGATACGGAACTTATTTCGCACCTACAATTGCGGTTTCTGATATTATCGTTCCAAAAGAAAAATATGAAATGGTTGAAAAAGCCAATAAGGAAATCGAAAAGGTTGAGGAAGAATACCGTTTCGGTATGAGAACCAATGAAGAAAGATTCAACCTTGTCGTAAATAAATGGACTTCGGTCAATGACCAGATTACTAAAGTAATGATGGAGAATATTGCAAAAGACCAGGAAGGTTTTAACAATATTTACATCATGGCACAGTCGGGAGCGCGTGGATCCAGCCAGCAGATCAAACAGCTTGCGGGTATGCGCGGATTGATGTCAAAACCGAGCGGTGATATCATCGATATTCCGATCCGTTCAAACTTTAAAGACGGTCTTAACGTTCTTGAGTACTTTATCTCAACAAACGGTGCGAGAAAAGGTCTTGCCGATACCGCTCTTAAAACTGCGGATGCCGGTTATCTTACCCGCCGTCTTGTAGATATTTCTCAGGATGTTGTTGTAACTGAAGACGATTGCGGAACTACAGTCGGTATCGACATCTCCGCGATCAAAGAAGGTGATGAAGTTGTTGAAACTCTCGGTTCACGTGTAATCGGAAGAACTCTTCTCTATGATTTGTATCATCCGGTAACAAATGAGATTATTGCAAACGCAGATCAGATTATAACAAAGGATCTTGCAGAAAAAATTGACGAACTTCATATTGATACTATTGAAATACGTTCGGTATTGACTTGCGAATCGCGTCATGGAACATGCGCAAAATGTTATGGTCAGAACCTCGGTACTTCTATGGCTGTTAATATCGGTGAAGCGGTCGGAACAATTGCCGCTCAGTCAATCGGTCAGCCGGGAACTCAGCTTACCATGAGAACTTTCCATATCGGAGGTATCGCATCAGGTAAGGTAGAAGAAGGTGAAATCCGTTTCGGTTACCCTGTTTTCGTTAAGAACATGACTTTCAGAACTATTCTTACTGATGATAAAAAAATAATATCCGTAAGAAGAGGTTATCTCGAGGTTCAGCGTGTTGTTGCCGAATACAGTCTTGATAACGGAGAAAAGATTACAGCAAAAGAAGGCGATAAAATATATCCGGGTTCAAAAATCGCTACAAAAGATAAAGAAGCAGTTCTTTCTAAAACATCAGGTTTTGTTAAACTTGACGGAAACAAACTCTATGTGCTTGGCGACATCAATCTTAAGCCGATCAATGTAGGTACAGAAATTCTTTGTCAGATAGATAAATTCTATGACAGAAATTCAGTTATTGCGGCATTTGACCCGCTTCTCGAGCCTATCGTAACAGAAATTGACGGTACTGTAGAATTTGTTGATGTTGAACTCAACAAGAGTATGATTGAAGAGCTTGACCCTGTAACCAATCAGAAAAAGAGATTTATAGTAGAGTATAAAACTGAAAAGCTTCAGCCGCGCATAAACGTTTATGCATCTCCTGATGCTGAACCTACTACATATCTTCTTCCTAAGGGTGCGCATCTTGTTGTTGAAGATAAGATGAAGGTTAGAGCAGGATCTATTCTTTCAAAGATCCCTAAAGAAGCTGAAAAAACTAAGGATATCACGGGCGGTCTTCCGCGTGTTGCCGAACTTTTTGAAGCAAGAGTACCGAAAGATAAAACCACTCTTTCAGAAATTGACGGAAAAGTTGTTATCGGTGACACTGTTAAGAATAAACGTAAGATTAAAGTTGTTAACGATGAAGAAGAAAGAGAATATTCTATTCCGGCATCAAAATTCCTACGTGTTCAGGACGGGGATATAATCCGCAAGGGTGAAAAAATTGATGACGGTCCGGTTGATCCGCATGATATTCTTAAAATCATGGGTATCCGTGAACTTCAGAAATTCCTTGTTAATGAAGTACAGGCGGTTTACAGACTTCAGGGTGTAGGAATTAACGATAAACATATTGAAATTATCGTTCGTCAGATGCTCCGTAAAGTTAGAATTACTGAACCGGGTGATACATCATTTGTAATTGAACAGATTGCTGATAAGTTTGAATTCAAAGATGAAAACGAACGAGTTACAAATGAGGGCGGTTCGCCTTGCGGTGCAGAGCCGGTTCTTATGGGTATTACTAAAGCCGCTTTGAATACAGAATCGTTTATTTCTGCGGCATCTTTCCAGGAAACAACCCGAGTCCTTACAGACGCGGCTATAAAAGGAAAGGTCGATCATCTTCGCGGATTGAAGGAAAACGTAATTATCGGACATCTTATCCCTGCGGGAACAGGTATGCCGGATTACAGAAATTGTGATGTTTATCAGCATGAAACAGGAGATATGGATTTCACAGAAGAAGAACTTAAGATGATGGAAACTGAGGATGAGTATCCTCGCATGGATGACGAAAATCAGCCTCAGCCTGTTCCGGTTCCTTTGATGAAAGATCCGATTCCTCTGGATGAACTTCAGGATGAAGACGAAGAAGATGATGATGAGGATTTCGCAGAAGAAACTATTTCAGACGAAGAGTAAAATATACAGTTCCGGGAATAAATTTCCCGGAACTTGATTAATTTTATTGACAAAGAACTGCCGTAAAGTGAGATTGCAAAAACTAACGGTGAAATTATCTTTTTATATAGGTTTAAGGAGCAAAAATGCCTACTATTAATCAGTTGATAAGAAAAGGGCGTGAGTCAAAAAACAGAGGAACTAAATCCCCTGCTTTGAAGTCTTGTCCGCAGAAAAGAGGAGTTTGTACACGTGTAATGACTGTAACTCCTAAAAAACCGAATTCGGCTCTTAGAAAAGTTGCCCGTGTTCGTCTTACAAACGGTATCGAAGTTACAGCATACATTCCGGGTGTTGGTCACAATCTTCAGGAGCACTCTGCAGTTCTTGTCAAAGGCGGAAGAGTAAAGGATTTGCCGGGTGTGCGTTATCATATAGTGAGAGGAGCTCTTGATACTCTCGGTGTTGACGGCCGTAAAAAATCGCGTTCTAAATACGGCGCAAAGAGACCTAAAGCGTAAACGATAAAAGAGGATAGATATGCCAAGAAGAAGAAGACCAGTTAAAAGAGAAGTACTTCCTGATCCTAAGTTCAACAGCCAGTTGATTTCCAAATTTGTCAATGTAATGATGTATGATGGAAAGAAAGGAATAGCAGAAAAAGCATTTTACGATGCTATGGAATTTATACAGAAGAAAACTGAACAGACTCCTGTTGAAGTTTTTGAAAAGGCCCTTGAAAATGTTAAGCCGCTTGTCGAAGTTAAGTCAAGACGTGTCGGCGGAGCAACTTATCAGGTTCCTATAGAAATAAGAGCTGAAAGAAGACAGGCTCTTGCTATCAGATGGATAATTACAGCATCGCGTGCAAGAAGCGAAAAAACTATGTGTCAGAAGCTTGCAGGTGAATTGATGGATGCTTTTAACAATACAGGCGCATCGATCAAAAAGAAAGAAGATACTCACCGTATGGCTGAAGCAAACAAAGCTTTTGCTCATTACAAATTCTGATTTGTCTTAGATTAAATATATAGTGCCAGGTGTCTGCCTGGCATTTTTTGTTGAAGCGGGTGAAAAATGGGAAGGGATCTGCCTTTACATCGTACAAGAAATATCGGAATAATGGCTCATATAGATGCCGGAAAGACGACACTTTCTGAGCGTATTCTTTTCTATACAGGTAAAACTCATAAAATCGGTGAAGTTCATGAAGGCAGTGCCGAGATGGACTGGATGATTCAGGAGAAAGAACGCGGAATTACCATTACTGCGGCTGCTACAACATGTTTCTGGAAAAACACACGAATTAATTTAATAGATACTCCCGGTCACGTTGACTTTACTGTTGAAGTAGAGCGTTCCCTTCGTGTCCTTGATTCAGCGATAGCAGTTTTTGACGCAGTTCACGGTGTTGAACCTCAATCTGAGACGGTTTGGCGTCAGGCTGATAAATATCATATTCCGCGTCTTTGTTTTGTGAATAAAATGGATAGAATCGGTGCTGATTTCAACAACACCGTTCAAATGATCATAAAAAAACTTAACGCTCTACCTGTGGTTGTTCAGTTTCCTTGCGGTGCGGAGGATAATTTTTCAGGAGCTATAGATGTTATTTCCGGAAAAATGATAGTTAATTCCTGTGATAAAGGTGAAGAAATCGTTGAATCTGATATTCCTTCAGAGTATATGGATGAATACCGCCGCAGACATGAGGAAATGATTGATTTGCTGACCGGTTTTGATGATGAACTGATGGAAAAAGTTCTGGCAGAAAATGTAACTGTTGATGATGTTAAAAAATCACTCAGGGGATTGGTGATCTCATCAAAGATTTTCCCTGTTTTTTGCGGAACTGCCCTTAAAAATAAAGGTGTTCAGCCTCTCTTGGATGCTGTTATAGATTATCTTCCTTCTCCGAAGGATGTCGGAGCTGTTAAAGGTCATGATCCGAAAAATCTTGAAAATATAATAACCCGTGAGCCGGAAGACAAAGAACCTTTGTCAGCTCTTCTTTTTAAAATACATTCAGATCCCTATGTCGGAAAACTTTCTTTCATTAGAATTTATTCAGGTGAATTAAAAGTCGGCGACAGTGTCTTGTGTGTCAATTCCGGGAAAAAAGAGCGTATTCAGAAAATTCTCCGTATGCATGCAAATGACAGGGAAGAGGTAAAAGAAGCTTTTTCCGGAGATATCGTTGCATTGGTCGGTATGAAATTTTCAAGAACAGGTGATACATTAACTGCGGAATCTAATCCGGTAATCCTTGAAAAAATGGATTTTCCGGATCCTGTAATATCTGTTGCAATTGAGCCGAAGACTAAAGCTGATCAGGATAAGTTATTTCAGTCTCTTGACCGTTTGATGGAAGAAGATCCGACATTTCAGGTGAAAAAAGATCCTGATACCGGGCAGAATCTGATTTCGGGAATGGGAGAACTGCATCTTGAAATTATTGCCGACCGGTTAATTCGGGAGTTTTCAGTAAATGCAAATGTCGGAAAACCGCAGGTAACATATAAAGAAACTGTTTCATTTGAAGCCGTCGTTGAGAAATTGTATGAACATATAATTTCCGGAAAAAATAACAAGGCTCTTGTCAAGATTCGCGTTATTCCTAATTCGAACGGCGCAGGTATTGCGTTTACAAACACTTTGCCGCCGGAAATTTTATCACCGAATCTTGTGCAGGCTGTTTCTGAAGGCGTGAACGATGCTTCTCAGGCGGGAGTTCTTGCCGGTTTTAAAATGGATGATATTATTGTAGAGCTTGTCGGAGCAGAGTATTTTGAGAATGAGTCGACTGAGCTTTCATACAGAATTGCCGTCAATATGGCTTTAAAAGAAGCGTGTCAGAAGGCAAATCCTGTCCTTCTTGAGCCGATAATGCGTCTTGAAGTTGTTCTTCCTGATGAATATACCGGTGATGTTATAAATGATATCAGCACACGAAAAGGACGCGTTGAATCAATAGATATGCGCGGACATCTTAAAGTTGTTGATGCCTATGTACCTCTTTCGGAAATGTTCGGATATTCCACGAGTGTCCGTTCAATAAGCCAGGGAAGAGCTTCGTACACGATGCAGTTTTCCCGCTACGAAATAGTGCCGAAAAACAAGGCTGAAATGATTGTAAATAGAATAATGGGGCGCGTTTTTTAGGTTTTTTGGAAATATATAAAAATTTCAATTAATCGAAATTTTTTTTGGATTAATTGGTTGACAGTAAACGGGTATATTTTTTTAATTCATTCACCTTCGTTCATCGAAGGCTGTCTATTGTTTGCTTAAAAACGGAATAAGAAAAACAAGGAAATAGGAGAAATAAAATGGCTAAAGAAAAATTCGACAGGTCGAAACCACACGTAAACGTGGGAACCATCGGTCACGTTGACCATGGCAAGACTACATTGACTTCTAGTATTACTAACGTATTTGCCGCTGTTTATGGCGGAGCTAACAAAGCCGTTGCATTCGAAAATATCGATAATGCTCCGGAAGAAAGAGATCGCGGTATCACTATTGCGACTTCTCATCAGGAATATCAGACTCCTGCTAGACACTATGCTCACGTTGACTGCCCTGGTCACGCTGACTATGTAAAAAACATGATCACTGGTGCCGCTCAGATGGATGTTGCAATTCTTGTTGTTGCTGCTACTGACGGTCCTATGCCTCAGACTAAAGAGCACGTTCTTCTTGCTCGTCAGGTAAACGTACCTTATATCATCGTATTCTTGAATAAAGTTGACATGCTTGACGCTTCTGACAGAGAAGAGCTTGTTGAACTTGTAAAAGAAGAAGTTAAAGATCTTCTTGTTAAGAACGGTTTCTCTGCTGATTCTCCGATTGTTCCAGGTTCTGCTCTTAGAGCGCTTGAAGACATCGCTGCCGGAAATAAAGATACTGAGTGGGTTAAGGCAATTCTTGCTCTTGGCGAAGCTCTTGATACTTTCGTACCGACTCCTGAAAGACCAATCGACAAACCTTTCCTTATGCCTGTAGAGGACGTTTTCTCTATCACTGGCCGTGGAACAGTTGTAACTGGAAGAGTTGAAAGAGGTAAGGTTAAGGTTAACGAAGAAATCGAAATCATCGGTTTCAAAGAAACTAAGAAAGCGGTTGTTACCGGCGTTGAAATGTTCAGAAAACTTCTTGATGAAGGTCTTGCTGGTGATAACGTTGGATGTCTTCTTCGCGGTGTAGCAAAAGAAGATGTTGAAAGAGGTCAGGTTCTTGCTAAACCGGGTTCTGTAACTCCTCATACAAAATTTGATTGTGAAGTCTATATTCTTTCTAAAGAAGAAGGCGGAAGACACACTCCATTCTTTAACAACTATCGTCCTCAGTTCTATTTCAGAACAACTGACGTAACTGGTATCATCCAGCTTCCTGAAGGTGTTGAAATGGTTATGCCTGGCGATAACATCAAAATGGTTATCGAGCTTATCACTCCGGTTGCAATGGAAGAAACTCTTCGTTTCGCGATCAGAGAAGGCGGAAGAACTGTTGGTGCCGGTGTTGTAACAAAAATCGTCGCTTAATAGTAAAAAGGTTGATTAATAACGCTTATGAAACGATATTGGTCAAGCTCACAGAGAGCTTGACCAATTCTATGTAATGTTAAATTTGAGGGAATATTGTGGCTAAGAATGCAACTAAAATGATACGCGTGAAGCTTAAATCTTTCGATGTTAAGGTTCTCGACAAGTCGGCGGCTATGATTGTTGCTACGACTAATAGAATTGGTGCGAAAGTTGCGGGTCCTGTTCCTCTTCCTACAAAGGTTGAGAAATTTTGTGTTCTGAGATCGCCGCATGTTAATAAGGAATCTCGTGAGCAGTTTGAAATAAGGACTCATAAAAGACTTGTTGATATTATAGATCCTAGTACTGATACGGTTGAAGCTTTAATGAAGCTTGAACTTCCAGCAGGTGTTTCCGTAGATATCAAATTGTAATTCGTTTTGAATGTTCCGGCAGTTGATGCCGAAATGTAATAAAATTGTTAGAAATTGTTGAAAGAAAATAATTGGTGTTTGGCAGGATTTTGTCATGAGAAAGGCGTTGATCGGAAAAAAAATCGGAATGACTCAGCTTTTTGCTGAAGATGGTTCAATGGTTCCAGTAACAGTTGTTGAGCTTGGTCCGAATGTTGTTGTGCAGAAAAAGACTGCCGATAAAGATGGTTACGAGTCAATAAAACTTGGTTTTGGCGATGTTAAGGAAAAAGATCTTACTAAGGCTCTTGCCGGTGAGTTTAAAAAGAGAAATGTTGCTGAGATGAAAAAATCTCTAAGAGAAGTTGATTTGTTCGATTCTTCATTTGAAGTCGGAAGCGTTTTGACTTGTGATATTTTTTCTGAAAATGATTTTGTAGATGTTGAAGGTGTTTCTAAGGGAAAAGGTTTCCAGGGAACAATGAAGCGTCACAATTTTAAAGGCGGACGCGCTTCTCACGGTTCTTCTTTTCATCGTGCTCCGGGTTCAATGGGTTGCAGAACTTATCCGGGAGAAGTTTGGAAAGGTAAAAAGATGGCGGGACGTATGGGAACCGACACTGTTACTGTTAAGAATTTGAAAGTTATGAAAGTTTTGAAAGAGAAGAATACAATTCTTGTTTCAGGAGCTATTCCTGGCAGAAGAAATTCTCTTGTACTCGTAAAGGGAAAATAAAGGATACTGATAGAGGAAGACAATGTTAATAGATAAGTATTCCATAGATGGGCAGAAGCTCGGACAGGTCGAATTGAATGATTCTGTTTTTGCAGCCGAAATTAATGATGTGCTTTTGTATGAATTTATAAAGGCGGCAAATGCTAATCTTCGTCAGGGAACTCATTCTACTAAAGAACGTTCTTTTGTGAGCGGCGGTGGAAAGAAGCCTTGGAAGCAGAAAGGAACAGGTCGTGCCCGTCAGGGATCGATCAGATCTCCGCAGTGGAGAGGCGGTGGAATAGTTTTTGGTCCAAGACCAAGATCATATAAAGTTGAACTTCCTAAAAGCCTTAAGTCTGCAGCATATCGTTCAATTTTTTCAGTAAAAGCGAAAGAAAGTGCGCTTAAAGTTATTGCAGACTTTGATGTTGAATCAGGTAAGACTAAGGATATGCAGAATATTCTTAACAAACTTGGCGTTGAGCGCGGTGTTCTTGTTGCGCTTGATCGTGATGTTAAAACAAGAAGAGCTATAAGAAATATTGCCGGTGTTAAGTATAATGATGCAAAACTTATCAACGGAAGAGATATTTTTTATTCAAAACAGCTTCTCATGACTGAAGGCGCTGTGAAATATATTAACGAAAAGTATTCGAAGGTGAAATAAAATGAACCTCAACGATGTTATATTAAAACCTGTAATTACTGAGAAATCTACAATGCTTAATGCTGACAGAAAATATGTCTTCAAAGTAGCTATGGATTCTAATAAATCTCTTGTTAAACAGGCTGTTAAGTTGGTTTTCGGTGTTACACCGGAAGATGTGAACGTTATTAACGTTAGAACACGTAAAAAGCGCACAAAATTCGGTATCGGAAGAAAACCGATCTGGAAGAAGGCGATTGTTACTCTTAAGAAAGACGATAAAATTGAATTGTTTGATAATAAATAATAATAGGGTTTTGTACGATGGCATTAAAAAAGTTTAGACCAGTAACTCCTACTCTTCGATATAAGACCGTTCTTGTTTTCGATGAGATTACAGAAGAGAAGCCTCATAAAGCACTGACTTCAGGTTATGTCCAGAAAGCAGGTCGCGGTGCTAAAGGTCAGATTTCCGTAAGAAGAAAAGGCGGCGGGCATAAGAAAAAGTACAGAGTAATTGACTTCAAAAGAGATAAATTTGATATCCCTGGTGTAGTTGAGTCTATACAGTACGATCCGAACAGAACTGCGAATATTGCTCTTGTTTGTTATAAAGACGGTGAAAGACGTTATATTATTGCCCCTAAATCTGTTAAAGTCGGTGATTCGATTCTTTCAGGAAATTCAGTTGAAGTTAAACCCGGCAATACTATGCCATTGAAGAATATCCCTGTCGGCACTAACATCTATAATATAGAACTTCATGTTGGTAAAGGCGGTCAGATCGCAAGGTCTGCAGGTTCTTTTGCGCAGATTTCCGGTCTTGAAGGCGACTATTGCTTAGTTAAGCTTCCTTCTAGCGAGCTTAGAAAGATTCATGGTGATTGTTTGGGAACAATCGGTGAAGTTGGAAATGCCGATCACATGAATGTTACTGTTGGTAAGGCTGGAAGATCGCGTTGGCTTGGTAAACGTCCTAAGGTTAGAGGTGTTGTAATGAACCCTGTTGACCATCCATTGGGCGGTGGTGAAGGTAGAACAAGCGGTGGTAGACATCCTGTTTCTCCAACTGGTGTACCAGCTAAAGGATACAAGACAAGAAAGAAGAAAAAATATAGTAATAACATGATAATCAGCAGAAGGAAATAATTATGGCTAGATCGTTAAAAAAAGGACCTTATGTCGACATGAATCTTTTCAAGAAGGTTGAAGAGCTTAATTCTACAAATCAGAAGAAATCTCTGAAAACTTGGTCGAGAAGATCTACAATATTTCCGGAAATGCTTGGTCATACCATAATGGTTCACAACGGAAAAAACTTTATTCCTGTTTATGTTACTGAGAATATGGTTGGACACAAGCTTGGAGAATTTGCTTTGACCAGAAATTATCGCGGTCATACAAGTAAAGACGACAAATTGGCTAAGAAGAAGAAATAATAATCGGCTAGAAGGAATTAAAGATGGAATACAGAGCGATAGCAAAAACAGTAAGAATATCTCCGTATAAGGCAAGATTAGTTGCCAATGTTGTGAGAGGATATTCTTATCCTGAAGCAATGGATATGCTTGGTTCTCTTCGCAGAAAAGCTTCTGATTTAATTAAGAAGACAGTTCATTCTGCCGGAGCAAACGCTAAAGTTGCTAATCCTGAGATTAATGATAATGACCTTTTCATAAAGAAGATTACCGTCGACGGCGGAATTACTTTAAAGAGATTTGCGGCTCGCGCAAGAGGTCGCGGAACTAGAATCATTAAGAGGACAAGCCATATTACTGTGGTATTGTCGGACGAAAAATAATTTTTGCAAGGTGAGTTATGGGTCAGAAGGTACATCCAATAGGGTTTAGAATCGGAATTGTAAGAAATTGGGATTCCGTTTGGTATGAAGATAAAAAGAATTTTAAGGTTTGTCTTGTTGAGGATCTTAAGATCAGAGATTTTATAATGAAAAATCATAAGACTGCAGGTATAGCACGTGTTGTGATCGAGCGTCTTGCTGATAAAATCAATGTTAATATTCACACTGCAAGACCTGGTATGCTTATTGGAAAAAAAGGATCAGATATTGATACTTTGAAACTTTCTCTCCAGAAAATTGCATCAAAAAACGTTTATGTTAATATAGTTGAAGTTAAGAAGCCGGAAAAAGCGGCTCAGGTTATAGCACAGCAGATAGCACAGCAGATCGAAGGCCGTCAGCCTTATAGAAAGGCAGTCCGTCAGGCTGTTGGAAACGCTGTAAGAAGCAATGCTCACGGCATAAAGGTAATGATTTCCGGAAGATTAAACGGTGCTGACATTGCTCGCGGTGAAACTTTCAAAGAAGGAAGAGTTCCTCTTCATACATTGAGAGCTGATATCGATTATGGTGTTGCTGAAGCTCTTACTACTTATGGCTTGATCGGCGTTAAAGTTTGGGTTTATAATGGTGATGTTTTTGCTTCTAAAGCAGAATCTGACGAAGATAAATATACTGTAAAAAGAAAAACAAAATAATTGACTTATAAGGGATAAAAGCCATGTTAATGCCTACAAAGGTTAAACATAGAAAGATTCATCGCGGAAATCAGAAAGGTCTTGCATATCGCGGTTCAACAGTTTCTTTCGGAGAATTTGCAATTAAAGCTCTTGAGGCCGGACGCCTTGACAGCAGGCAGATAGAAGCTGCCCGTATTGCCATAAACAGAAAAGTAAAAAGAGGCGGAAAACTCTGGATCAGAATTTTCCCTGACAGACCATATACAAAGAAACCAGCTGAAACTCGTATGGGTAAAGGTAAAGGTAATCCTGAAGGTTTTGAAGCGATAATTCTTCCTGGCAGAATCCTTTTTGAACTGGGCGGAATTGATGAAGCTGTTGCAAGAGAAGCATTAACTGCGGCTTGTGCTAAGCTTTCTGTTAAGACAAAGATTGTGACAAAGATATAAAGGTGAACCATGAAAGAGAAAATTGAAGGACTTACGGAACAGGAATTGACAAGTCAGTATAACGCGGCGAAAGAATCTATTCGCAAGCTTCGTTTTCAGTCTGTAACCGGTAAGCTTGAAAATACAAAATCTATTAACAACCTTAAAAAAAAGATTGCTCGCATTCTTACTCTTAGAAAAGAGTATGAGCTTGGAATTAAAAAAAGATAAGTTGATTTAAGGAACATAAAATGGTTAAAAAACAGAGTAAACAGCTTACAGGCAGTGTAGTCAGCGATAAAATGGACAAAACTGTTGTTGTTAAGATTGAAAAGATGGAAAAGCATCCTCTTTACAAGAAATTTGTTAAAAAAAGTAAAAAAGTAAAAGCGCATGATGAAAACAACGAATGCGGTATCGGAGACGTTGTTACAATTGAAGAAGCAAGACCTTTGTCTAAGGATAAAAGATACCGCCTTGTTTCTATAGTAGAAAAAGCGAAGTAGGTAACTATGATACAGGTAGAAACAAATCTTAATGTTGCTGATAATAGCGGCGTAAAAAAAGTTAGATGCATAAAAATTCTCGGCGGAAGTAAAAGACGTTATGCTTCTGTCGGAGATATAATTATGGTTGCCGTAAAAGACTCTCATCCGTCATATGGTTTGAAAGACTCAAACGGAAAGAAAGTTCATTCTAAAGCAGTACTTCGTGCTGTTGTAGTTAGAACTTCAAAACCGGTTAAAAGAAAAGACGGAACTTATATCAGATTTGATGATAATGCCGTTGCGATAATCGACACTAAGAATGAACCAAAAGGTTCCCGTATATTCGGACCTGTTGCGAGAGAGCTTAGAGAAAAAGATTTTATGAAAATCGTATCTCTTGCTCCTGAAGTTCTTTAATAAAGAGGATGAAAATGAGACTTAAGAAGAATGATACGGTTGTTGTTATCGCCGGTAAAGATAAAGGAAAAAGAGGAAAAGTTCTTAAAGTTGATACTAAAAAAGATTCAGTTCTTGTTGAAGGTGTTAACCAAAAGAAAAAATATACACGTGCTACGCAGGAAGGCGCTCAGGGCTCCTTGGTTCATGTTGAACGTCCCATTAATCCGTCTAATGTGATGTTTTTCTGTGAAAAATGCAAAAAGGGAGTTAGACTTGGAGTTACTCAAAAAGATGCAACCAAGTCTCGAGTTTGCAAAAAATGCGGAAAAAGCATAGACTAAAAAGGTAAATAATAATGGCTGCAAGATTGTATAAAACATATAACGACAGTATAAAGGACAAGCTTAAGAAACAGTTCAATTATTCATCTGCAATGCAGATCCCTAAAATTGAAAAAGTTGTTCTTAACGTCGGAGTAGGCGACGGTCATTCTAATACTGCTAAAATGAACGCAGTTTATTCGGAAATGACTGCAATAGCTGGTCAGAAACCGGTTAAAACTGTTGCAAAAAAAGCGGTTGCGAATTTCAAAATAAGAGAAGGATATGAACTTGGATGTAAAGTTACTCTTCGTGGTGACAGAATGTATGAGTTTCTTGACAGATTGATCAATTTTTCTCTTCCGCGAGTTAGAGACTTCAAGGGAATTTCCGGAAAATCTTTTGATAATTTCGGGAACTATAATTTTTCTATAAAAGAACAGATTATTTTCCCTGAGATTGATTTTGATAAAGCTGAGAACATCTATGGTATAAATGTTACTGTTGTAACAAATGCTAAGACAAAGGAAGAGTCAAAAGCCCTTCTTGAATGTTTTGGAATGCCATTTAGAGATTAGGAGAAATATTGTGGCTACTACTGGCTTAATTGCAAAACACCTGCGTGGTGCAAAGTTTAAAGTAAGAGAACATAACAGATGTTCGCTATGCGGTCGTCCGCGCGGATATATGAGAAGATTTGATATGTGCAGAATTTGTTTCCGTAAGCTTGCAAGTGAAGGAAAAATTCCGGGCGTAACAAAATCATCTTGGTAATAATAAGAGGAATAATATGAGTGCAATATCAGATCCAATTTCAGATTTGCTTGCCAGGGTTCGTAACGCTGTAACAGCGAAACTGCCTAAGGTTGATGTTCCGTCTTCGAATATGAAGATGGAAATAGTAAAGATTCTTAAAGACGAAGGTTTTATAAAGAATTATAAGCTTGTTGAAGACAATAAACAGAATGTAATACGTGTTTATCTTAAATACACTGAAGACAATAAACCTGCTATAGAAAAGCTTGAAAGAATAAGCAAACCGAGCAGACGTGTTTATGTCGGTGCTGAAGATTTAAAACCAATCAATAATAATCTCGGGATTACGATTCTTTCCACGCCTAAGGGTGTGATTTCAAATAAAACCGCGAAGAAAGAGAATGTCGGCGGTGAACTTCTCTGTTTAATATCATAATTGAGAGAGTAGCATATGTCAAGAATTGGAAAAATGCCTATAAATTTACCTTCAGGGGTAAATTGTGAAATAAACGGATCAGCAATAACCGTATCCGGACCTCTTGGAACTGATTCATGTTCAATCGTTTCAGGAATTAAAGTCGTAAAAGCGGATAACATTCTTAATGTTGAAATCGCTGATATAACTAAGGAATCTGAGTGTAAAGCTTCTCATGGTTTGATGAGAGCTCTTATCAACAATATGGTTACTGGTGTATCGAAAGGTTTCGAACAGGATCTTGAGATTCAGGGTGTAGGTTTCAGAGTTCAGCAGTCAGGAGAAGATCTTCAGTTTCATCTTGGATTTTCACATCCTGTAATATACAAGACTCGTACCGGAATCAAACTTAAGGCTGTTGATGCAACTCATTTAAAGATTTCAGGTTACAATAAACAGGTTGTCGGACAGGTTGCAGCGGAGATTCGCGAATTGAAGAAACCTGAGCCTTATAAAGGTAAAGGTATTAGATATCAGGGCGAAAACGTAAGAAGAAAAGCTGGAAAATCAGGTAAGAAATAATGAATAGTCTAAAAGCAAAATTTAACCGTCTGGTTCGCAGAAAAGTTAGAATAAAGAGCAGAATCAAAACTGATGCAAAAGGCAGATTGAGACTTTGTATCTCAAAAAGCAACAAAAGTATGTATGCACAGATAATTGATGACGAAAAACAGGTTACTGTTGTTTCTATGTCTACTCTTAGCAAAGATTTTTCTTCACTTAAAAACAAAGTTAACAAAGATGCTGCTAAACAGTTAGGTCAGAAATTGGCAGAAAAAGCAAAAGCAGCCGGCGTTGTTAAGGTTGTTTTTGATAGAAACGGGTTCCTTTATCATGGAAAGATTAAGTCTTTCGCTGATTCGGCAAGAGAAAACGGACTAGAATTTTAAGGATAATCAAATGAAGTCAATGATGTTCAAAAGCAAAAAAGTTAAACCGGCAGAGCTTGAACTCTCGGAAAAAGTTGTTTTTATTAACCGTGTCGCGAAGGTTGTTAAAGGCGGTAGAAGATTTTCTTTCAGCGCCCTTGCAGTTGTAGGTGACGGAAACGGAAATGTCGGAATCGGATTCGGTAAAGCGAATGAAGTTCCTGATGCTATTAAGAAAAGTGTTGAAGACGGAAAAAAGAATCTTTATTCTGTCAGACTTAATAAAAACACAATTCCTCACGAAGTTGTTGGTGTTTATAAATCATCAACTGTTATCCTTAAGCCTGCTACCCCAGGTACAGGTTTGATTGCCGGTTCTAATGTAAGATCGGTAGTTGAAAAAGCCGGTGTTGCTGACATTCTTGCTAAATCTCTCGGATCAAGAAATCCGGTAAATGTAGTAAAAGCGACTCTTGACGGTCTTTTGAAGTTAAAAAGCCTAAAAGATATGGCTGATTTGAGAGAAGTCACCATAAATAAACTTTGGGAAGCGTAAGGTAAATTATGGCTAAGAAGTTGTTAGTAAAACAGATAAAAAGTGAAATTAAAGCGAAACCTATGCAGAGAAAAACTCTTCATGCTCTCGGACTTAGAAAAATAAGTGCGGAAAGAGAACATGATGATAACGGCGTAATTCGCGGAATGATTACCAAGGTTGCACACCTTGTTCAAGTGACAGAAAAATAAAAATTGGTGATTTAATATGGAAAGATATCAGATAGCAAAACCTGATTCGGTTAAAAATAGAAAGCGTGTCGGAAGAGGTCCGGGAAGCGGACACGGTAAGACTTGCTGTAGAGGGCAGAACGGTCAGTTGTCAAGAGCCGGTAGCGGACATCGCGCGTGGTTTGAAGGCGGACAGATGCCTATTCAGAGAAGAATCCCGAAAAGGGGTTTTACTAATTATCCTTTCAAAGTTGAATTTCAGGTTGTTAATCTGGCTGACCTTGAAGGCTTATCAGGTGATGTAACTGTTGATACATTATATCAGAAATCAATTGTTTCTTCAAAAGATATGCCGGTTAAAATTCTTGGCGGCGGCGAGATTAAAGTTTCTTTGAATATAACAGCGGATGCTTTTTCTGCTTCGGCAAAAGAGAAAATCGAAAAGGCCGGCGGAAAAGTTCAGATCAACAAAAAATAATAGGCGAGTATATCAATGGCAAATGTAATCACTAACATATTCAAAGCGAAAGATATTCGAAACAGAGTTCTATTTACGCTTTGGGTACTCGTTGTTTACAGACTTGGAGCTCATATTCCGATTCCGGGGATTGACGTTGAAGCGCTTAATCAGGTTTTTGATTCATTTAAAGGTGCGGCTGGAACTGTAGTCAATTATTTTGACTTATTCGCAGGCGGTGCCTTTAAACGTTTTACCGTTTTTTCTTTAGGAATCATGCCTTATATATCTGCATCTATTATAATGCAGCTCCTTACAATTGTTTTTCCTTATTTTGAAAAATTAAAGAAAGAAGGCAGTGAAGGTCAGAAAAAAATTCAGAAGTACACCAAGTATTTTACTGTTGTTCTTTGTCTTTTTCAGTCTGTTTTTATTGCACGGATGCTTCAGGGACTTGGCCATGATCAGGGAATTGAAATCGTTTCGGGCGGAAGTACCGTATTTTTCTTCATTCTTTGTTCTATAACAATTACAACCGGAACCATGGTCCTCATGTGGCTTGGTGAACAGATTACTGAAAAAGGTATCGGAAACGGTATCTCGATGATCATATATGCCGGTATTATTGTGCGTTTTCCTGCGGCTATAGCTCAGACAATGCAGAAGATTTTCAGCAAAGGTGAGCCTATTGTAGCTATGATACTTGTAGTTATGTTTTTCGGTGTAGTAGCGGCTTCGATTCTACTCACTCTAGGAAGAAGAAATATTCCTGTTCAGTATGGTGCACGTCAGATACAGGGTCGTTCCGTTTCTGCGGCTGCCCAGAATCTGCCTATTCCAGTTAATGCTGCCGGAGTTATTCCAATCATCTTTGCTGTGGCAATAATGCAGTTTCCTTCTCAGTTGTCTCAGATGTTTTCTGTTGATAAATCGGGGATATTGAGCACAATTCTGTTTTATCTATCTCCTGGACAGATTCCTTATTATCTGACTTATACAGCGTTATTGGTATTTTTCTGTTTCTTTTATGCTCCAATAACATTTAATCCGGCGGATGTTGCTGATGCCTTGAAAAAACGTCAGGGTTTTATACCAGGACTAAGACCTGGAAGTTCAACAACTGAATATCTTTCTAACGTTCTTTACAGATTGACTTTGTCCGGATCTCTTTTCCTTGCATTTATTGCATTGATTCCGGATTTCATTCTTAAAATGTGGCCGGATGAAATATCTGCAGAAATGGCTTTTATGTTCGGCGGTACTTCATTGTTGATCATTGTAGGAGTTGCGCTTGATACTTTAAAGAATCTTGAATCGCATCTTATCATGAGACACTATGATGGATTTTTTAAGAATATGAAAATAAAGAGTAGAAGACAGTAATTTGGGTATTCATCTGTATAATGAGCCGGAGATTGAAAAAATATCGAAAGCTTGCGGGATAACGGCAAATATTCTTGACGAGATAGAGTATATAATAAAAGAAGGTATATCAACCGCTGAAATTGACGATTTTACACAGAAATTGTGTAAAAAGTTTTCAGCGGAACCTGCTTTTCTTGGTTATAGAGGGTATCCTGGCGCTATTTGTACTTCTGTGAACGATGTTGTAGTTCATGGAATACCTTCGAAAAACTGTGTTTTAAAAACCGGTGATATAATCGGTCTTGATTTTGGTGTTTTATACGAAGGCTACTATGGAGATTCTGCTAGAACTCTGGTAGTAGGTAATGTTGATGATAAAACAGCTTTACTTGTTGATAAAACTCGTGAAGCCTTATATAAGGGAATAGCGGCAGCTGTTGTTGGTAACCGTGTTTCTGATATATCGTATGCAGTAGAATCTCATGTTTCTGAATTCGGCTTCACTGCAGTAAGAGAATATACCGGTCACGGAATTGGAAGAAATCTTCACGAAGAACCTTCAATTCCTAATTATGGCAGCCCTGGATCGGGACCCAAGATTAGAAACGGCATGGTTTTTGCAATCGAGCCGATGATAAATGCGGGAACTCATAGAGTTAAGCTTGAACGTGACGGTTGGACTGTAAGAACTTCAGATAATTTGTATTCCGCTCATTTTGAGCATACTGTTGCAATAGTTGACGGAAAAGCGAAAGTATTAACACGGGGAAAAAGTTTTAATTAATGTCAAAAGAAGAAGCAATTGAGGTAGAAGGAATAGTTATTGATACATTGCCGAACGCAATGTTTAAGGTAAAGCTGGAAAACGATCATGTCGTTCTGGCTCATATATCGGGAAAGATGAGAATGCATTATATTCGTATTTTACCCGGCGACAAAGTAACTGTAGCGTTATCGCCCTATGATCTCACACGCGGCAGAATAACTTACAGGTCAAAATAAATATATAGGATTTGTTCAATGAAAGTTAGAGTATCTGTGAAAAAGATTTGTACCGATTGTAAAATCATCAAAAGACATGGTGTTCTTCGCGTTATTTGCGAGAATCCAAGACATAAGCAAAGACAGAAATTAAGGTCACCTGGGAAATAAGGAGTAATAAAATGGCGAGAATAGCGGGTGTTGATTTACCTAATAATAAGAGAATTGAAGTTGCATTGACTTATATTTACGGAGTAGGAAATTCTACTGCGAAAAAAGTTCTTTCTGCCCTTAAAATTGATTCTAATGTGCGTGCAAAAGATCTTTCTGAAGAAGATGTAAATAATTTAAGAAAAGAAATTGAGAAGACAACTAAAGTCGAGGGTGATCTCAGAACTGAAGTTTCTCTCAACATTAAGCGCTTAATGGATATTAACTGCTACAGAGGCCTTCGTCATAAAAGAGGTCTTCCTGTAAGAGGACAGAATACCAAAAATAACGCACGTACAAGAAAGAAAAACAGAAAAGCAGCTTTTGCACCTAAATCGGCTGTAAAATAAGCTTTATCACATAGGAGACTGAAGTGAATCAGAAGGTTAAAAAGAAAGATAAAAAAAATTCCCCTATAGGGAAAGCTTTTATTCAGGCGACTTATAATAATACTATAATTTCTATAACTGATATGCAGGGAAATGTTGTTGCTTGGGCATCAGCCGGCGGAGAAGGGTTTAAAGGATCTAGAAAATCTACTCCTTTTGCTGCTCAGATGGCTGCTAAGACCGCTGCTCAGAAAGCAATTGATAATGCTCATGTAAAATCAGTTGAAGTTTATGTTAAAGGTCCCGGTATCGGAAGAGAATCTGCTATAAGATCATTGATGCAGACTGGTATCGAAGTTTCAAGAATAATTGATATTACACCTATACCTCATAATGGTTGCAGACCAAGAAAAAGAAGAAGAGTCTAGTCGGAGAATAATATGGCTAAATATACCGGTCCAGTTTGTAAAATATGCAGAAGAGAAGGAACTCCTTTGATGTTGAAAGGTCAGAGATGTCTGACTGAAAAATGTTCCATCAAAAGAAAGAAAAGTGCTCCAGGTCCACAGCGTAAAAAGAAAGGAAAAGTTTCTGATTACTGTGAACACTTGAGAGAAAAACAGAAAATCAGAAAGAGTTACGGCGTTCTTGAAAAACAGTTCAGACTAACTTATGACGAAGCTCAGAAAATGTCGGGAAAGACTGGTGAAAATCTTCTATCCCTTCTTGAAAGACGTCTTGATAATGTAGTTTACCGTATGGGTTTTGCTTCATCAAGAATGCAGGCTCGTCAGCTTGTTCAGCATGGTCATGTTATGGTAAATGGTAAGAAAGTTGACATATCATCGTATCGCACAAAGGAAAACACTGTTATTTCTTTGGCGGGGGATTTTAGCAATAATGCACATCTTGCTGAGGCAATTAAATTGTCTAAAGCTACTAATTCTAAGCCGGAATGGCTTGAAGTAGATTATGATGCTAAATCCGGAAAAGTAGTACGTGTTCCTAAGCGGGAAGATATTACTCTTTCTTGCAACGAACAGTTGGTTGTAGAGCTTTATTCTAAGTAAAATTGGAATCATTGATCTCAAAATTTTCTGGAGGAAATGATGAAAAGCCTATTAAAAGGTTTTAAACGCCCTAATAAAATTGAATTCCAGCATGATGAAGTAAATGCTAATTATGGTAAGTTCATAGCTGAGCCGTTTGAAAAAGGTTACGGTATTACTGTTGGAAATTCACTTCGCAGAGTTCTTCTGTCTTCAATTGAAGGAACAGCTATAACTGCTGTAAAAATTGAAGGTGTATCTCACGAATTCGCGACGATTCCGGGTGTTTTTGAAGATGTAACTCGTATAATTCTTAATTTAAAGAAAGTACGTTTTAAATATGAAGGTGAACTTCACAAAGTTCTTCATGTAATTAAAGAAGGTCCTGGACAGCTTACTGCCGCTGATTTTGATGTTGATTCTGAAATATCAGTTCTTAACCCTGATTTGGTTATAGCTAATCTTGATGCTGATGGTAAAATTGATATTGAAGTTCAGGTAGAGAAAGGCCGTGGTTATATACCTAGTGAAATCAGCAAGAATTCCATTGACGTTATCGGTGTAATTGCAATTGATGCAATATTCACTCCGATTCAGAAAGTAAATGTCAGTGTTGTCGATACTCGTGTTGGTCAGAGAACAGATTATGATAAACTCATTCTTGAAATATGGACTGACGGATCGATAAAACCAGATGATGCGCTGGCTCAGGCTGCGAAAATGATAAAAGATCATATGACTCTTTTTATCAACTTCGAAGAACAGGTTGAGGATGCTGAAGAAGTAATTGATGAGAATTATGAGAAACTAAAAGTAACTCTTAGCAAATCGATTGATGATCTTGAGTTTTCCGTTCGCTCATATAATATGCTCAAGTCTCTTGATGTTCATACTCTTGAGCATTTGGTTCGTAAAACTGAAGATGAGCTTAGAAAATCAAAGCATTACAGCGACCAGGTTCTAAAAGAAGTTAAAGGTAAACTCGAAAATATGCATTTGAGTCTTGGTTTGAAGGATTAATCGAAAGAGGAAAATATGAGACATCAGAATAAAACTAAACAGCTCAGTAAAACACATTCGCATAGAAAAGCTATGTTTTCAAATATGGCAACATCCCTTTTTATGAATGAATCAATTGTTACGACAAAAGATAAGGCAAAAGTTTTAAAAAGTTTCTCCGAGAAACTTATTACTAAAGCAAAAAAAGCCGGAGAAGAGAAATCTACTCCTGAGATGAAACTTCATAAAAGAAGAACTGTAATGAAATTCATCAAAGATGAAGATGCGGTTTCAAAATTATTTGATGATATCGCTGTTAGAAATAAAGACCGTAAAGGCGGATATACAAGAATTTATCTAATTGGTAAACGTCCAGGTGATGCTGCAGAAAAAGCGATAGTTGAATTGGTTGAAAAAAAGTAATTTTTAATAATACTGTTAAAAATAAGACCGGATTTTCCGGTCTTTTTTTTTGTTGATTGGAATATTATTTTAAAAATGACTATTTCTGTAAGTGATCCAACTTCAAGAAATCGTTTGCATTAAATCTATACATCTATTTTGAAAATATAATTGATATTCAATCCATTAAATATTAATAATTACTTTTTATTTTAGATTTATTAATCTATATTTTATTAATATTTTTGACTTTTTTGTTAACACAGTATAAAATTGTTTAGGAGATTTTAAAGATTATTTGTAAAAGTAAATATTTAATAAATTTAAAATCCGGGGGGATGATGATGAAAGATACAAAAGGAAATATAAAAAATGCGGCTCTGAAACTTTTTAATGATAAAGGGGTTTGTTCTATTACAACAAACCATATATCTGAAGAAATGGGCATTTCCCCTGGAAATCTTTACTACCACTATAAAAATAAAGAATCTATAATTAGAGAAATACACCGCGATATGATTGGTGATTTCCGGGATACTTTTTCTTTTTCATCCGAAAAGAATATTGCCGATGCATTTGTCAATATGCTGCTTGCTCACGCAGAAATATATTATAAGTATCGTTTTTTTTATCTTGATCTTCCTGCGCTTTTGCGCCGCGATAAAGCTCTTGCAACTATGCATGCCCGAAACATTTCGACACTGATTCCTCTTATTGACGGAATGGCAGAATCTATAATAAAATCATCGAAACCATCATATAAATATGATTCTAAGGATTTAAAAAATGTTCTTCAGAGCGGAATTGTTCTAACTGAATTCTGGTTGTGTCACTTGTTTTCTGCAGGCATAGAAGTTAATGAAAAGACGGTAAAAGGATTTATTCATAACTACTTTACTATGATCAAGCCATATTTGTCTTCTTCAACTTCTGATGAAATAGAAAAAAGAATTAAGAAAGAATTAAAGTAACTATTTTTTCTTTTTTAACTTTTTGAGAGATTTGATTTTTTTCGCCGGGATACCTCCCCATAATTCATGAGGCGGAATGTCTTTGTTTACGAATGAACACATTGCAACTTGTGCTCCTTCTCCGATAGTAACTCCGGAACGGATAGTGCAAAATGCACTGATAAGTGCACCTTTGCATATTTTTACCCGGGCAAAGCGGAATGCGCCTTGAAGAAATTCATGAGTCAGAATATAAGAGTCCATTCCAATTACAGCATTATCCTCAATTTCTATTAGTTCAGGATAAAAGGGATCAATTTCGGCTTCAGGCGCAAGAGCTACATTTTTTCCGATTTTGACACCTAGAATGTGGCGCATTGTAAATATTTTCAGCCAAAGCGGTGCTATTTTATTAAACTTTATTATTAAATAATTAAGAGTTATCCGCATCGGAAAACGAACTTTCGGCCAATCGTAAAGAATATTGTTTTTCTTTTTGTGTTCGATGATCAGTATCTTGTTTTTTTTGTCTTTGAAATAATCGCAAATCACATTCTTCATTATGAATTATCCTGTCAAATTTCAGGTTATTTTTGGTGTTTATATTGTAAATAAAAAAATTGACTGCGGATTCATCAAGAGTTAAATTGATAAAGAGGTGCTTATGCTGAATAATACTGTGGAAAAAATTGAAAAGACTTTAGCTTCTTCTAAATCTCTTTCGGATAAACAAAAAACCGATTTAATAAAACTTGTCGGAGATTTAAAGAAAGAACTTGCACTGATATATGACAAGGAAAAAGATGATACCGAGAGCGTAATTCATTTTGCAGCTGTAAGCGCTCATGAAGCTGCAAAAATAAACAAAAACTCCGAGTTGGCGGAAATATCAAGAAAAGGACTTTTTGAGTCAGCAAGAAAATTTGAGGTTTCGCACCCTAAAATATTTGAGACTGTCAATGCAGTCTGTGATTATCTGGCGAAACTAGGTATATAATTTAGATGAAGAGGAACATGAGTCATTCACTGGTTTATTATGGAAGCGACATTCTTAAAAAAAACTCAGAAGATATTACAAATGTAGATTCTGAAGTTGTTGATCTTATTAACGAGATGTTTATCATAATGAAAAAATCTAATGGGGTAGGACTGGCAGCACCTCAAATAGGAATAAATAAAAATATAATTACGATAGATATTTCCCATACAGAGCAAAAAATGAAAATTGCTCTAATTAATCCGAAGATAGAACTCGCATCTTCAGATGTTGTTCTATATGAAGAAGGTTGTCTTTCCGTGCCCGGCATCTGGGCGGAAGTTCAGAGACCGTCCAAAATAAAAGTCAAAGCTGTTGATGTTAAGGGCAACCAAATTGAATTTGACGCTGATTCATTTTATGCAAGGGTTCTTCAGCATGAAATTGACCATCTAAGAGGCGTTCTTTTCATTGACCGCATTGAAGATTATATCAGAAAAGAATTTACTAAAGAACTCAAAAAGATTAAGAAGTTGAACAAAGCATGATAAAAGTCGGATTTTTCGGTACACCTGATATTGCCAGACAATGTCTTTCAAGCATTTGCGGCAAGTATGAAACAGTTTTTACTGTAACAAGTTCGGATAAGGCTCAGGGGAGAAACCTGAAAGTATGTTGTACGCCTGTCAAAGAATGTGCAGAAGAAGAATGTATTGATGTATTTCAACCGGATAATTTAAAAGATCCTGAGTTTGAAAAAACACTGATAAAATACAATGCAGATATTTTTGTTGTTGTTGCGTACGGTCATCTCATTCCCCGGAATATTTTTTCCATGCCGCGTCTAGGGACAATCAATATGCACCCGTCTCTTCTTCCAAAATACCGCGGTGCCGCTCCGGTTCAATGGGCGCTTATAAACGGAGAAACGGAATCCGGAATATCTGTTCAGCTGATTGATGAAAAACTGGATTCTGGAGATCTCGTTATTCAGAAGAAATTTGCAATTGATGAAAATATAACAGCAGGAGAACTGTATTCAAAAATAATTCCGTTTGCCTGCGAATGTGTATCTGAAGCTATAGATCTTCTTGATTCAGGTAAAGCCGTACCGCTTAAGCAGGATCATTCTGCAGCGACTTATTGCGGAAAAATAACGAAAGAAATTGCAAAAATTGATTTTTCTAATAAATCTGAGGAAATTCATAATCTTGTAAGAGCGCTAAATCCGAAACCGGGTGCATGGTGTACTTTTCGCGAAAAACATATTAAAATATGGAAGACTGCACTTTGTAAAGAGATTGAAATACCCGATCTTTCAGCAGGAGAGATTTTTCGTGTCGGGAAAAAGCGGCTTTTTGTAAAAACTGTAAATTCTGCAGTTGAAATTATCGAAATTCAACCTGAAAATAAAAAAGTTATGACTGCAGTGGAATTTATAAACGGAATGAGGCTTATTGAAGGGGATGTTTTCAGCTGATGGGCCGAAAGGATGAAAAGCGCTGGAGCCGGGAAAAGCCTGTTTACTCATTCAGTGTGGAAGAAAAAAGTCATGAAAAATCAAAAGCCAGAGAACTTAGATCTACTGCATGGTGGCGTAAAAAGATATCTATCGGAAAATGCCACTATTGCGGGGGTGTTTTTAAGCCGGATGAGCTTACCATGGATCATGTAATCCCTTTATCACGCGGAGGAAAAACCGAACGTATAAATATTGTACCCGCTTGTAAGGAATGCAACAATAAAAAGAACTATCTATTGCCGACTGAATGGGAAGAATTTCTCGAAAAAATAAAAACTGGAGGCAATTCTTCCGATAATAATTAGAGAAACTGTTTTTGCGTCATTATATAATCTAATCGCGGAATTCATCCGCTAACCGGCAGGGAAAGATGGCTGTATCTGGAAGTGAGAAAATCGAATCAGGCGGAATCATATTTCTGCAGGGTGAAAAATACAATTATAATGCATATCTTGAATCCGGAACTGTGGAAATTCTTGCCGCTGGAAGTGAATATAACGGTCTTGATAAAACTATAATTCTTTCTCATTCAAGAAGAGTAAGTCTTATTTCTGAATCTACTATTTTGATGCCTTATCCCGGTAAAACAGTAAGAGCTTTGACACAATGCTCCATACAGAGAAGACAGCTTCCGGCTGGAGGATTTGCTGAACTTTCTTCTAAAGATCAGGGTGAAAGTATAAATATGCTTGTCTGCATGTTTAAAAGAATGGAAGTCGCATATGCGGATATGGCAAAGTATCTGAAGCATTATCAGGCATTAAGCCGTTTTGTAGATAATATGACAGCTTTGCACTGTGAATTATCAGCAAGACCATTGCCGCGCGAGCTTCAGCAGAGAGCTGATGATATTGTTGAAAATCTGCGTTCGTCCGGAGGATTCCCGCCTTCGATATCACCGAATTGGATGATTACCGATAATGCCGAAAAATTTCAGGTTTCTTATGATGCTCCGGGAGAATCGGTAGATGTTCTTCTTAACAAAGATCTTTATTCTTTTCTCAAGCGTTTTCTTAAGATAAATAAAACGGTTTTTGCTCATGTGATTAAATGCGATCCTGGAATCCCTTCTTTTATGTTTGATACAGTTCAGAAGATAATGCTTTCGATTCTTGATAGAAATTATGAAATTGCCGGGTTGATTGATGCAAAGATGAAAGCTGTTTTTTTCGATAAAGATTCGCTTTCTTCTGTTATGGAAGAGGGAAGCCTTAAGGATTGGGCGACATCGGGACGTCTTTCTCCTGATTTTTTGAAGCAGTTTAATTCCGTATGTCAGAAATTTTATTCTATGTATGATGAACTTACCGGAAAAAAATCCCAAGAAATTTATTCTGGAATCGTTAAAATTAAAAAAGCATTCGAACAGTTGTCAAAATCTAACATTTCCCAGCCTGCTCAGGTTGTGACTGCAGAAGTTCCGCGTCAATCCGCGCAGCCGCAAGTTACACGTCAGATGGATTCAAATATTATTAAATTATATGATAATTCACTCCAGCAAATTCTTGAATTCGGAGTAATCGGATATGAACAGCAGCAGAATTTTATAAAGGCATGGAATGAGTTTAAAAGGCTTCCTGATCCGATGAGCGGAGAAGATCAGCCGCGTAAAGTCAGACGTTCTGTTTCAAGATTATATTGGGATATTTTCACTACAGTTTTTGTCCGTGCAAAAAGTACTAAGAATATTCCTGCGCCTGTTAAGCTTATGTTCAGGTACGGTTTTATCGACGAGAATGTTGCTGATCCTGATCAGATTATGACTATGCATCAATATGCTGTTGAAAATTTTAATTCGGGTGATCTTTCGATTTTAACAGAGGAAGAGTTTTTAACGAAGATATGGAACAAGGAAGAACCGCCTTCAATGACGGAAATGGGCCAGAGTTATGAAGCGTACCTTCGCGAGTTATCAAAGACTTCGTCCAGGAAAGGTCCTGATCCGATGGATGATTTAAATGATCCTATTAAACAGGTAACTTTCGAAATTTCTAACAGAATATTTCAAACTTCCATTGTATGTTCGGGTTCAATTTCAACAGCTTTTCCAATATTCAACAATTTTCTCGTAAAGGGAAATATCGAAAATTGCATCATGACTAAGGCTAAAATAGAAGCGGTTATCAAAGAATTGATAGATACTGATTATTCGGCATTTTTCAGAGAAACTGTTTTGAAACTCGGTGATGCACGTGAAGTAATTGAAGAAGAAGTTCTTCCTCATATTATCATACTTCCGGTTTTCGGAATGAAAACGATGATGTGGCAGGAGCTTGTCGGCATCAATAAAAGAAGCCGTGCACGTATTGTTGTGCCAGCAATGTTCGTCGGTGATATTGTAAAATCACTAGCTCATTCAATTGCTGTATTCAGATGGGAAATTCTAAGGACTATGAAAGGCGGGATGTGGGCGGACCCTGTTGAGGGCGGCCTTACCGGAGCTTATCAGGACTATGTTCAGTTTTATAAAAAGAACAGCAAACTCTCGGTTGAATCCAAAGAAAAGATTCTTGAAAGGCTTAGAAGTCATAGAAATAATATAAGAGAATTGTTTGCTGAAGATTATATTCTCTGGGTTCGTTTTGAAAAGAACGGAATAATGAAAATGAATAATGTCAGCCGTGATCTTTTTTATAGATATGTGCCGTTTAAGAAAGACATTCGTGAACGTTTGGAAAGAATGCCTGCTTTTATGGAATCCGCCAATAGGTTTAAGAATATAAGAAAAAGAACATTTGATACTTTTGAGCGTAAGTTCAGAAAGTATACTGACGAGAACGGAAATATGCCCGATGAAATTCGCAAGTACATGAATTATCTTCAAATGTGATTTTGAATTTTTCTTGCATAATTTCTACGCGTAAATAGCTTAGATTTAACATATTGCATAATCAAGAATAGATCGCGGAGACTTATGGAACGCAAGAAAATCACCGGACAGGTTCAGGCATATTCCAAAAGAACAAGAGAAGATCTCCTTAAAATCGGTGAATATCTTTTTGAGACGGCAGGAATTAAAAGTGTGTTCCGCGAGGTTTATTCATGTGTTGACGAGCTTATTAAAAATGCAGTAAAGGCTAATTATAAATATCTTCTCATTATTGATCAACTTGAAAAGAAACTCAAAAAAGAAAATCCTGATTTTTCTGATGAAAAAATCAAAGATATGGTTGAGCTTATCGTTAAGAATAAATCAGAATATGACCGTGAAGCCGAAAAGATTCTAAAAATTGAAAAGATATCTAATTTTGTCCGCGAAGTTTTAAATGAAGAAGCAATTCAGATTCGTATCAAGAATAAAATATATGATCAGAAGCGCGATTATACTGATGAAGAATTCAATACCTTGAAAGGTCTTAAAAAAATCAATATGATCCGTCACGAAATGAAAAAACGAAATATTGACGTATTGGTGAAATACGATCTGGACGAAGATTATATTTATATTGAAGTTACAAATACTTCACCGATTCTTGAAACGGATTTGAGAAGAATTTACGCGAAACGTGATGAATTCAAATTATGTGTAGAAGAAAACAGACAGCAGGAATTTTTTCTTAATAATCTCGATACAAGCGAGTCGGGTTTCGGACTAGGTTACGCAACAATAGACAGTTATCTTTCTGATATCGGCCTCATTCCTTATAACACTATTCAGATTATTGCCGCAATGGATACGACAGTCATTCTTTCTCTGCCGATTGAGAAACTTAAGGAAAGAGCATCGGCTTAATCAGTAAAGCAGATACTTTCTCATAGACGAGTAAAAACCTTTTTGAGAAATTTCCATCTCTCTGCGAAGCTGTTTGAATGAGCTTTTTTTATCTACATTTTTCCTGAAAAGATCATTACCTGCAAGATGATCGACATGATAACGTTCATTGTAAGATAACCATCTCATATTATTAGGATAAAGTTCAAAAAGAGCTTTTAATATTTCAAATGAAATCTCATTGGGATCAAAATAGCCGCCTTTATAAATAACATGAACTCCTCCGCAAACCTGGTTTTTGTTTACGAGATACTTCGGTTCAAAGTAAACCGGTTTGAAAATAAAGTTTTCAAAGTTCAATGAATTAAGTTTTTCCGCAAGTTGATCCGGATTGATCCACGGAGCGCCGATATATTCAAAAGGTTTGGTTGTTCCGCGCCCGACGGAGATGTTTGTTGCCTCGAGATAAATTAATGCAGCATAATTAACAGCTGAACGGTATGAAGGCAGATTCGGCGAGGGAGGTATCCAGGCAATGTTCATGGAATCAAAAAACATCTGTTTCCTGTAATTTTTCATTTTTACTACAAAGATATCGGTCGATAGATTTCTTTTTGCCTTATAATACAGAGCGGCTTCTCCAATTGTAAGGGAATAGAATAGCGGTGCCGGAAACGAAGCCACGTGCCTTGATTTAAATTTTTCATCAAGATCAAAGCCGGATACACCGAAAGGCGCGAGCGGATTAGGCCTGTCTAGAACAACAAGTCTAGTATTTGAACCGTTTAGAGCTTCTATTATTTCCCTAAGATTTGATATGTAGGTATAACAACGCATTCCCAGATCCTGAATATCGAAAATGACGGTATCAAATCCGGTAAGCAGAATTTTAAGTTCTTCAGCGTTGTAGTTGTGCATATTATGAATGGTTAATTTAAGTTTGTCCTCATGATAGGATTTTTGAGAAGAGTAGTCCTCATCAAAACCTGAGAGGCCATGCTCTGGAGCAAGAATTTCGGAAATAACAAGACCGCATTTTCTGAGGCTTTCAAGATTGCGCTTCATCGAAGAATCAAAACCCGAATGATTTGTAACCAGACATATGTTTTTATTCCTATATCCGGATGCGTAAAATGCCGTGAACATGTCTATGCCTAATCTTACATTGCCGGGAGATTCGGACGGTAAAACTGTCGGTGTTCCGCTGCAGGCTGAAATTAAAATAATTAAAATGAGAATTGCTTTTTTCATAATTTCAGATAATAATAAACTCAGTATGCAGGCAATTTCATTTTTCTTAAATTTAAAAAAATTGTTTGCAAGTGCCGGGTAGGGCAGTAGGAGTATATATGAGTTATTCGGAGGTTTTTATGAAAATCAGAAGTCTTGTTTTTATCATATCGGCTGTTTTGCTCGCCATGTGTGCGTCAAGCCCGAGTACGAAAACAAATCTGACAAATTACGCCCCCGACAATGAAATCAATTATGATAAATATCTTGTTGATGTTTTAAGCTATACTTCATCCGGAAAAATCTATCACACTAAATATGCTAAAGTCCTAAAAGGTTTTTCGAAATATGCGGTTGTTGATCATAAGCTTGAACTTGCTGAAAGATCCGTCGGATTTTATTTTGATAAAAAACTCTCGGATAGAGAAGATCTGTATTTTGGTTTTGATTTTTATCCGGATTCTGCAATCGCTTCATCTGCGAATTCTTATGAGGATAACGCCCGTCTTATGATTCAGCGGTACTATGAAAATATTCTTTCTTTCTACGGATTGCTTGAAGATGTCATGAGTGAAAAAGCCGTTAAGGGAATTGTTATAGGAATGAAGTGGAAATCCGGCGGAAGAAATGAATCAATGACTCTATGGGTAAGAAAGCAGGATGCAGCGGATTTTGCAAACAAGATGCTTACATTTAAGAATCTTGTCTACAAAACGACTGTTACTAATTCTGAAGGTAAAATAGTCAGAATAGCGCTATAATTACATTATCAGAAACGTGCGATAATCATTTTTATAGTGCCTACACCGCCATCAAGACCGGTAAGAGCTTTACCTATTACACTTCCTGTTTTTTCAAACGAATCAACGGTTCCCTTCATTCCGCAGCCGGGAGTAGGTGATGTAACGATAAAATCTCCAGGTTTGACCGGTGAAATTCTCGCGTCGATTTTGACTAAAACTGTTCCATAGAGTGCAACCGGATAAGCTGATTTATCTGCACCTGAATCATTCATTATTACAGAAGGGTTTCCGGAAACAATTCCGACTACCGATTTATTATACGGGATGTGAGATTTCGCAAGCGTTCCGCCGTTTTCGGAAATTACCAAAATATCTCCCGCCGATACGAATTCTTCCTGATCTACAATGTGCATTTCTGTTATATTCGAAGGAGCCTCATTCTCTGAATCAACTGAATTTATTTTAATCTGTCCGCTGAATTCGGATTTACCTTTCGCGTGAAAAGCTTTTCCTTCTCCTTTCAGCTTGAGAGATGAATCGTAAGAATCTATAGTTCCGAAGCCGTCGGCTACAATCGCGAAATCGTGTTCGCTTGAAAATACTCCGCCGGCGCCGAATCTTGATACTCCGAGAACACCGCATCCTTTTTCATTGTTGTTTCCTGTTGACTGACCGCGCACTCCGATAAACTGGCTGTGTCCGGTGACGCCGTAAGAACTTTTTCCTGAAATGTTTTTTCCAGCTACACCTGTTATCGCACTTGCGGAAGATTCAGATGAAGAATTTTCCGCGTATATTACAGAAGAAGACTCAGGCGGAGGAGTGATGCCCGTATATTTTTCTGCTCTATCGGCTTTTATTGAGATAGTGCCTGAATGAGAATTGAATTCATGAACTTTGGATGCGTAATCGTGATCATGCGGGAGAGGATGGCGTTTGTCTGAAAGACGTTTGTCATCTGACTGAACCGCGTGTAACTTTTTGCTTTCGCCGTCATCGGCAAAGCGCATTATGCCGTAGTTTTCAACATCGGCTTTTTTCAGCCTCTTATCTGAACCTTGAACCGCAACATTAGGAGAATCTTCGCCGTCTTCAGCGAGTTCTACTATTCCCTTGTTTAGAGTCGTTGCAGTTCTGAGTCTGTCGTCATTGGACTGAACCGCGGCGAAAGATGCGGTTTCTCCGTTTGATGCAAAGCGTACGATTCCATGATTTAAATTATCTGCATGACGCAGTCTCTTGTCCGAACCCTGAACAACGGTTCCGGGAGTTTCTTCTCCGTCAGGACAAAGAGCGGATATCCCTTTTCTTCCCACTGCGGCAGGTTTAAGCCTGTCATCGTTCGACTGAACTGCCGACATTGGAGCCGATTCGCCGTTTGCTGAAAAGCGAAGTATTCCTTTCTCTTTCTCATTTGCATCGCGGAGTCGGCGGTCGCTCGACTGAAGCGCGGCCATCGGAGATACCTCACCGTCATCCGCGAAACGCATAATTCCTTTTGATAATATTGTTGCGTCTTTTATTCTCTTGTCCGAACCCTGAACCGCAACATTAGGAGCATCTTCTCCGTCTTCAGCTAGTTCTACGATTCCCTTTGAAAGAGTAGTGGCGTCTTTGAGTCTTTTGTCCGATCCCTGAACGGCTTTCAGTTGAGAGCTTTCACCGTCGGATGCAAAAATCATTATCCCTTTATTTTTTTCGGAAGCATCAAGTAATCTTTTGTCGTCGGATTGAACAGCTGTGCCGGGTTTTGTTTCTCCGTTTTCCGCTAGTTCAACGATTCCCTTCGAAGCGGTTGTAGCAGGTTTTAATCTTGAGTCGTTTGCCTGAACTGCTGTGTCAGGTTCGCTTGCTCCGTCTTCCGAAAGCATCACGATACCCTTGGATTTGGTTGTTGCATCCTTGAGTCTTCTGTCATCGGCAGAAACCGCTTTATCTGCTTCACTTGCTCCGTTCGCTGCGAATTGAACAATACCTTTAGAAAAAACAGAAGCGTCTTTAAGTCTCTTATCATTTCCCTGTACGACAAGACCGCGTTCGGCAGAACCGTCTTCTGCGAGTCTTGTTATACCGTATGTTTTTTCAGTTGCGAGTTTGAGTCTTTTGTCATTGCCTCTTACAACTCCAAGGTCTGCCGCCTCGCCGTCGGGGCAAATTCTAACAATACCGAAACTTTGTTCGGTGGCCTCTCTAAGTCTTGAGTCGGAACCCTGAACCGCGCATTTCGGATTCTGTTCCCTGTCATAAGCGAGACGTACGGTTCCGTTTGAGGATTCTGTTGCGGGCTTGAGCCTGTTGTCGCTTGCCTGAACCGCGGTGAAATCTTTTGATTCGCCGTTGTTGGCAAAAATCACTATGCCCTTGAAAAGATTGGATGCGTCTTTCAGACGGCGGTCATCGGATCTTACAACCGCGGAGTCGGAAACTTCGCCGTCCTTTGCCATCCGCACAACACCCGGAAGAAAAACCGAAGCATAGGGCGGTGTGAGACCCGCATGTGAATGTGTTCTTTCCATCGGAGACGCGAAAAAATTCATTTCTGCAATTCTAATAGCGAAATCCTTACCGCCGAGACTGACCGCTTCGGTTTCAAATCTGATATATCTCGCATTTAATGTGTCGAAAGAAAAAGAATAACTTCCGCCGGCTTCGGCTGAAAAATGTTTTTGTCCGCAGGCATATGTAAATAGTTTTTTGTCCGGGCTTACTTCGATTGAAAAATCAGATGGAAATCCTAGAGCATTTTCAGGTACTTTTAATGATATTGCCGAGAGCGGATAACAAAATCCGAGATCGAATGTCATAAGAATTTTTTCGGCTGATTGAAAATGTTCTGATTCAAAAAAGGTATCAGCTTTGCCGTCAAAGAGGAATTCCTTTCTTCTTTCGTGCGAAAGATCTTTACATCCTCCGGAATGATTAATGCCGGATATTCCGAAAAGAACGCGTTCGAATTCGGCAAAAAAGCTGGAATCAGTCTGACGGCATTTTGTTATAAAAATTCTTGCGAAACGGGCGCTTACAAGCGGCAGATTAATCGCAAAAACATCCGACTGAGAGACATAGGCTGTTTCAGAATGAAGGACTGACCATTCTTTTCCGTCAGAGCTTATGTCAATTCTGAAATCTTCAGGAAACGCGACTTTACGAGCCGGATTGGAACTTATTTCGATATAGCTGAAAAACAGTTCTGATTCAAATTCGAAAAGGAGAAATTCGTTTTCGGATTTTGAAAGAGATGCCGATTTCCATTTTCCTGTTTTAATTGACGATGAATAAGCCGGGTCGCACGATGACGCTGAAATAGATTTAGGCGTTATGAATCGTTTTCGGGATATATTAATCAGCATTATTTTCTCCAGTTAGAATGAATCATATTTAATTAACTTAAATATGCTGACTGTCAAGATTTTTATCAATGATGCGGTTTTTTGACGCATAACAAAGTCAAAATCGTTTGACTTGCAAAGACAAAAGAGTGATTATGAAAACGGAGGACGGTGTTGATAGTAAATTATCTTGAGGAAAGGACTCCCAAGGGTTTTACCCTGAAAATAGTTCAGAAAAAGCTCAATTTTCTGGTTTTTGACCAGAAGGGTTCATCTGTTTATTCCGACAAGCAGTCTGCCCAGGTCGTTCACCGTATTCCGGTAGTGGCTTTTTTCGGAAATGAGTTTTCTGTCAAGTCCCGCGCACTCGGTGAATATAATCTGTATAAAGTATCACGCGGAAAGATAATCATTCCGTATACCGTCTATGGTCAGGATGAAAACCGTTATCTGATGATAGATACGGATGAGGAAATTGATATCATGCCCGTGAAGGCTGTTTTTCATGAACAGCTGATTACTCTCGTAAAAGAAATAGATTCGGGATTGAAACCCGATTATATCGTAATAGATAATAATGTGCCCGAAAACGATTTGGTAGTCGCAAAAAACCGGTGTCCTTCGTCTGCGATAATCAATATTATGGATGTGCCTCAGAAAATTGAGGTCGAAGAAAATCCGGAAGACAAACGCCGTCTTGCAGATGAGTTTTCTGATATTAATTTAAACATGCTTTCGCAGAATCCGGTTTTTTTAGCCCGCATACATCTTAGAAATTCGGCTGTTGCAAGAGTAAAACAGCTGCTTCTTGATTTTGATCTTTCGAGCATCGACGCCGGATATATTCTGACTTTTATCCGCACAATGCTCAAGAATTCAAGCGATGAACTTTCAAAGATAAAAAATCAGCTTGCCGATCTTGAGAATGATTTTGCTTTTTACGTAAGCGTTGTGGACAAGAATCTCGAAGAGGTTCAGGGCCGCATTTCGACAGCTGAAAATTCCCAAGCCTTGTCGTCGTACAAGACTCTTCTTGCCAAGGCGCGCAGTGTTTATGATGAAAACGGAACAGACGAGAAGATGGACGAAATAGAACAGATGATTATTGACCGCAGAGAGGAAATTTCTAAATGAGATCATTCGTTTTATTTTTAACAATATTATTTTCAAACGCGCTATTTTCTTCGGATATTAATATATTTTTTACAACTCCAGAAAAAAAAGAATCCGTTATATTGAACGCTCTTTGCGATTTTATTAAATCGAGCGAAAAGACAATTGATGTTGCCGTGTTTGATCTTGATAATATGAAAGTTGCGGAAGCTCTTTTATTCGCCAAAAAAAATGGAGCGCGCGTCCGAATAGTAACAGACCATGATAATTTATCGTCAAACGCGGTCAAAAAGCTTGCTGCGGAAGGAATTGAAATAGTGTCAGACAGGCGCAAGCCTTTCATGCACAATAAGTTTGCCGTATCGGATTCGAAGCGCGTCTGGACGGGTTCTTATAATTTCACTGATAACTGCACGTTCAAAAACAACAATAATGCTGTGATGTTCGAATCCGGGAATCTGGCTGCGGTTTATGCCGAAGAATTTGAAGAAATGTTTGCTGACGGAATTTTCGGAAACAGAAAAGACAGTTCTATTTTCGGAATAAAAGGAAAGGACAGATATTATTCGAAAATCGGAAACACCGATGTAAATGTTTTTTTCTCTCCTGAAGATAATGCCGAGCATATCATAGTGAAAATGATTGAAAAGGCAGAAAGCCGCATTGATTTTCTGTCGTTTGTTTTTACTTCATCTCCGATAGCGGAGGCTCTTATCAAAAAAATGAAAAGCGGCGTCAAGGTTAGGGGAGTCTTTGACGGAAGCGGAGCCAAGGGCACTGGAAGCCAGTATGTGAAGCTTGTTCTTGAAGGCGCTGATATAAGAATACGCAAGGGCGCGGGAGTGATGCATGACAAGGTCTTCATTATCGACGGCAAACGCGTCATAACGGGTTCGTATAATTTCACTAAAGCCGCTTCAATGAAAAACGACGAAAACATCGTCGTCATCGGTAGTTATGATGCCGCAGAAATATTCACTGCCGAATTTGATAAGATATATTCGAAATCATCAAAGAAATAATCTGTTTGATAGTATTTATTTAATTCAAACTTATCACTTAGGTTTCCATTTGACGCAAGGCTTACTATAGCCACTGTCGGTTGTCAAAGGTTCGGATTTTAAGATGTCAATATTAATCCTAAAAATATTGTCTCCTGATACATAGATAATTGTCTTTCCGTCGGGTGTCCAGCAAGGACTATGTCCTGACGGTACAATTTCTCTCGAACTTCCTGTATCTAAATGATATAAGCAAACACCGGCTCCAGTATAATATGCAATGCGCTTTCCATCTGGTGAAAGAGAGCCATGATCCAGAATATAAGTAGTATGAATATCTTCATCTCCGGTGGTGAGATCCAATCGATAAGAATCGCTTAATTTTAGATAGTATATATATTTCCCATCCGGTGATGCGCTCAAAGCGTTTGCTTGAGCGCCAATATTATATCTTCGTATAATCGTTCCGTCAGGTTTTGCGGAGACTATATTGTAGATAGAACCGTTTTCTTCGTAATAGTAAATCTTTTCACCGTCCGCAGACCATGTCGCAGAACTGGACTCAATAGTCGACAAAGGCTTTAAGTCTGTTCTGTCAGAATTAATTATATGAACATAAGGAGTATTCGCAAGACCTCTTTGAAAAAGTATTCTTTTGCCGTCGGGCGACCATGAAAGCATGTTATCTTCTCCGCTGTCTGTTATTTGTCTTTGATTTGAACCGTCGAAATTCATTATATATATGTTGCCGTCTCTGACAAAACATATCTCAAGCTCCTCATGAATCTCGCGTTCATAATAGCACGAATTGATTGCTGTTAGCAGAAGAATGATGGCAGAAAGTTTTACGGTGGTTTTTTTAATCATAAAAGTAACCATTTGATTTATTTCGGTTTTCCCTGCACGCAAGGTGAAGAACATCCACCCTCGGTTGTCAGCGGTTTATTATTAGTTCCATCTATATTTATTCTGTAAATATCACCAGCTGAAATATAGACAATTGTTTTTCCATCTGGTGTCCAGCAAGGGTCATATGCATTTGGTAAAAAATCAATGTATGATGTTTCGTTCCATAAATGAATATGACTTACTAGTGTATATGTTGCTGCAATCGTCTTTCCGTCAGGGGAAATGGATATTGATGTATAACCTGCATTAGTTTCATATATGTCATTAGTATTATTGGTTAAGAGATTTATTCTTCTGAAAGGATAAGGAGCGCCGGTGTTTTCAGTTAGATATAAATAATTATCATCCGGTGATAAAGTTGGATATGCTAATGACTTAATGAAATTATAACTTTTGATAATATTCGCGTTTGTTGTTGCGATGAAAACATAGGAAGTTGGGGTTCTTGTTCCTGCAAATACTATTCTTTTTCCGTCAGAAGACCATGTCGGACATATGTTGGTATCTGGAATAGAAGTGTGAGTTAATTGCTTGAGTCCGCTTCCATCTGCGTTAATTACAAATATTTCACTATTGCCATCTCTGTCACTGTGAAAAAGAATTTTTCTTCCGTCGGGGGACCATGATGGTGCATTATCGTAAGCACTTACGGGAGGATAAGTAATCTGTGTTTGTTCAGAGCCGTCAATATTCATAGTCCAGATTGAGCCGCTTCTAACATAGCAGACTTTCAGTTGATCGGATTCTCTTTCATAATAGCACGAATTGATTGCTGTTAGTAGAAGACTGATGACTGCAATTTTAAAGGCGAACTTTTTACTCATACCCAACGCCTCTGTTTATTCCTGAGAAATTGTAGCCGATTGACGCCGTGAACATAAAGCCTTTCAGGCCTTTTGCCTTGCTCGAAAACATCGGGCTTTCGTATCCGGCAGAAATTGAAAACATATATTTCTGTGACGCGATCCAGAGAATAGAAGCGTTTGCCGCCGCATAAGGGGCTATGCCTGTTTGCGTTTCGGTCTGCGAATAGTCGTAGAAGTAACCGAATTTCTTCGGCTTCATTATTTTAAAATAAGCTAATCCGGCTGAAAGCGAAGGCACTATATAGAAATTTGTTCTGAACAGTTGAAAGCGGTATTCAAGCCCGACTGAAAGCGGCGCGTAGAAACGTGTTATTTCATCGTGTTCGCCCTTGTTTTCTCTGTTTGCCGCCGCAAACAGATCTGCGGTTATGAATGTGTTTCTGAGGCCGAATTTTTTCGGAAAATCATTTCTGATATTTATTCCGCCGCCGTACAAAGTTCCTTCATCTTTCGTTAGAAGCTGGTTTCCGATAAGAGAACCGGAATATCCCGCGTTGAGATCAAATGACAGAATGCAGAGAAAAGTAATTGTTAACGCAAAGAGTATTTTCGAAAATAAACCGTTTTTGCCGGGGCAGTGAACTCTCATCGATAAACCTCACGGCATTTGCCAGATATAGAACCGGAAAATGCTTATGTTAATTATATAATTATATAAAACTGTATAATAATAAATAGAAATGATGAATGGTCAATAACAATTTCTCCCTCTAGCCGGGAGGGCTTCAAAGGCTTCTTGCGATGCCTTTTATTACAACCTCCTGTTGCATATTGAAGGCATCACTTTGCAGGGATCGTTCCTGCTGCCTTTGAGATTCTTTCTTTGCATGGATCATGCAATAATACCAAAGGGCATTTCATGCCCTTTACCCGGTTTTGGTACTTTCTTTTTTCCGGCAAAAAGAAAGTACCGCAAAGAAAAGCCGCTGGGGATATCCCCAGACCTCTTAAATTATTTTACTCTCATTCAATTTTTGCCGAAGTGCTTAGCGCACTTTTGTGATTTTGGGAACCATTTATCATGTAATATTATTACGCGTTTATTCGCTCCGCTCTGTATACGCTAAATTTCTGCTGTGGGGTGATTCTATCTTGCGAAAATTGTCAGAAGTGTTATTACAGTCGCGATGACTGTAAAGCCTGCGCTTGTCATCCACATCATCATGGAAAACTTTTTGTTTACATCATCGAAGCGCGAGTCCATGTTTTTCTGCATCATTTCAAAACGAACATCCATCTGTTTCTGCGTTGATTCGAAGCGTTTATCCATATTTTTCTGCATTATATCAAAGCGAACGTCCATCTGCTTTTGCATAGATTCAAAGCGTTTGTCCATTAGCTCAAAGCGCTTATCGATTTGTTCAAAGCGTTTATCCATCTGATTGAAGCCGAACTGCATCGTTTCGTTCTGTTTTAGAAATAATTCCCGCTGGGTCTTCAGTTCTTCTTCGATGCGGGTCATACGTTCGATGAGCTGAATGTCGTATGGGCGCAGTTGTACCACATTGCTTTTCGCGCCGAATCGGTCGAAGTTTGATTCGATGTACGAACCTATCTGTTCAAGTTGTTCTTTTGTGAATTCCATTGCAACGCTCATTCTTCACCTCAAAATATCTGAAAATCATATACATGTCAATTATATATACGATTTGAAGAATGATATTTTCGTAAAATATCAAAAAAACTTTGAAATTATGATGATTTATTATCAGTTTTTAGGGGGAATACAATGGGGGTAGTTTCCGCATGGAGGCGGAAACATTGCCCGCGAGGAAGACGAAGTCTTCTGCGGGATACCGCAAAAGTCACCTTAGAGAAGTGTGCAAATGTATTCTTGCGAGTTAAAATCGAAACGGTCATGGATGATCGTTGAGACAAAGCAATGTTTATCTGGTATCAATGGTGAATTCATGCTAGGTAAGGGCTCAGTTTATGAGTCTAATCATATATACTTTGTACTGAGAAAGATAAAGCCAAGCTTGCTGGTGCTTGGCTTTATCTTTCAGGCATTTATTGGTTGCTAAGTATCCCGTATTTACCCAAACACCAAACTTCGTTTGGATATATCTTCGAAACTCTTTTCGCCCGGTTCTACAGTTGGTTTTCCGAAAGGCATCTGCGCTATCAGTTTCCATTCCGGTGCGATTTTCCATTCGGTTTTTACAGCGTCCTCTATCAATTCGCCGTAATGCTGTAACGACGCGCCGAGTCCTTCTGTTTCGAGTCCTGTCCAGACTACAAATTGCAGCATTGCCGAAGACTGGCTTGACCATACCGGAAAGTTCGCCGCGTATAGCGGAAACTGTTCCTGAAGTGATTTTACAATATTCTGATCTTCAAAAAACAAAACTGTTCCGTGTCCGGCTCTGAAGCTTTGCATTTTATCCGCAGTCTGCTGAAACTGATCTGCCGGAACGAATCCGCGCAGAACATCTTCCGTCATGTTCCAGAGTTTTTCGTGATGTTTGGCAAGAAGCAAAACGGTTCTTCCGCTCTGCGAGTTGAATGCCGAGGGTGAATGCTTTACCGCGTATTCAACAATTTCGCGTAATCTCTCATCCGTTACCGGAGAATCCGCGCTTATATTATAATATGTTCTTCTGTTTTTTACCGCATCAAAAAAATTGTTTGTCATAATTCCTCCTTCAGCAAGCAGAAATAGCTGCTTGTTAAATATAGCATAAACTGCTGAAGGATCAAATTAATAATTTATTTTGTTTAATCTCAGTGTCCGATGAATCTTCTGAAAATATACTCTCTTTGGACGCTGTTCAGGTTGAACATCTCGGAAGCTTCAAGTAGAAGTTTTTCGGTTTCGCCGCTCGGTACCTTGTTGATTTTTGAAAGAATATATCTTATTGCCTTAGTCATTTGAAACTCCGTAAAATTGATTTATGTAGACGCCGCTTCCGTGCATTGTTTCGAATAAAAATGCCGAGAAGTAGTTTTTCTGCTCAGGAAACTTGAATCTGAACTCGCCGCTTGAAAAATATCCGTTTTCAAGATTGAGAGACTCTGTGATTGATTTTATCTCTTCAAGCGAATCGAGAGGGTTTGTTCCGTAAGCTGTGCTGATAACTTCTCCGGGCTGCATCGCGTTTAGATGCTTTGCAGTGAGAATTGCGGATAAAACATGAGTGTTCATGTGTTTCTTTGCAAGTCCCGTGTATATGATCTGTGAAAGTTCAATTCCGGCTTTTTTTACTGCTTCTGCGGCTTCGATCTGTTCATCAAGATTTTCGTCTGCAAGATTTTCGTCAAGGACTGACTGATCGCCTGAAATTACTTTATGATAAATTTTGGTAAGTCCGTTTTCGCGGAGAAGCATGAGCTCTTCTGCCGGTTTCATGAGTATTGCCTGAGTCTTGGCGAAGATAGAGAATTCCTTAATCTGAGGTTTTTTTTCTTTCACGTAATTCATCACTTCAATAATGAAATTTGTCGGAAAAGCGATCGAATCTTCGCACGAAAATACAGCCTGTGAAACGAAGCTTTCGGCATTAATTGAATCGATATTTTCTTTAATTTCCGCAAGGCTGAATACTCTGAAATTTTTTTCGCAGTCCGTGCAGAAACGGCATCTTCCCTTACAGCATCCGCTTGCGAGTTCGATGTTAATGCTCTGGTTGTTGAAAATAATATCCTTATTCATATACGCCTCTTTTCGGCAAATTGGCGGTGGGCAGTGATCTCATGGGATTATCGGCAGATATAAAAAAAGAATTAGCGATTAACGGAAAAAAACTGAAAAAACAATGCGGGTTTTTCGGTAAATATTCCTTATTTTTCTTGATTGATTGATGCAGATGGACTATCATAATGGTATGAAAAGATTATTTATTTTATTACTGCTTCCGTTTGGATGTTTTTCGTCGGCATCGTATAAAACGATTGATATCGATGAGGCATATGAAATATATACCTCAAAAAAAGCCGTGTTCATAGATGTTCGAACCGCGCAGGAATACGATGCGGGTCATATTCCGGGTGCACTCCTTATTGATATCAATTCCGACTCGTTCGATGAAATGATTCAGAAGCTTGATAAGAACGCGGTTTACGTGGTCTATTGCAGAAGCGGTGTCAGAAGCGCGAGGGCTTCCGGAAGAATGATCTCATTCGGCTTCAAAAAAGTTTATAATGTTTCCGGCGGCTTCAATGCCTGGCAGAAAAAATATACCTTCGACAAATAAAGTTTTCCGAGGATCTTATGAAAAAACGCACAATGTTTGTCCAAGTAGCATTTTATCTGCCGGATATTGTGTTTCTATACATGCTTTATCTCTCATATAAAAAAAATATTCCGCTGAATGATTTTGAATTTCTGATTGGACTTATAATATGTGCCGTTATAAAACTGTTTCTTCACTTTTCGGGCTTCTATTATTTTTTTGTCAGAAGAATTCATAATCTTTCCAAAAATATTCAAAACCTCAAGCAGGGAAAATTCGTTCTTCCGGATATGGAATTTTTCGGAGGCGGATATCTTTCCGACATTCATGATGAAATTGTCGATCTCGGAAAACATCTTCTCAAGATGACGAATTCGCAGAAGGACGAAATAGATAAATACCGCGAAGTCTACAATAACATCATATATTCTTCAAACTCTTACTTTCTTGTAGTCAATGCACAGTATGAAGTTCTTTTTGTTAACAAAACATTCTGCTCGGAATTTGAATTCAGTCAGCAGGCTTTAAGCGGGCGGAAAATTAAGGAAGTTTTTCTCGGACAGAATGATGTATTGTGGAATTCTGTTGAGTCCGTTAAAAAAACCGGAAATGAAATTATTCTTCAGAAGATAACACTTTTTGCAAACTGCAGATCAATGGTTTTCGATATAAAGATTTCGCGTGTTGTTGTGCAGGGCGAATCCCAAATCGTAATGGTTATGGAAAACATAACTGACAGAATCCGCAAAGAATATCAGATATCGCTGATAAACCAGATTACTGAATCCATTCAGCGCGATGAAGAAATAGACAGAATTCTTTTTTCAATTCTGACAGCCGTTACAAGCGGAAGCGGACTTGGTTTTAACAGAGCAATGCTTTTTACTTATAATGATGAGCTTGGAGAAATTTCCGGAAAAATGGCTGTCGGTCCGGATTCGTTTGAAGAAGCAATTCAGATATGGGGAGCCGTTCAGAATGAAAACGTCGACATGGTTACCAGGGTTTCTTCTTATAAAGTAACCAGCGGAATAAGGGGAGGAAGATTTTATTCGGATGTCGTATCGTCGCGTTTTCCTGTTTCTTCCGGCAACATTCTTGTAAAATGCATGACGGAGCTTCACCCCAAGCATGTTTATGATTCATGGAATGATCCCGAAGTTGATGAAGAATTCCGAAAATTTATCGATGTTCGTGAATTCGTCGCGGTTCCTCTGGTTGCCGGAAACAAGGCTCTCGGTGTAATTGTTGCCGATAACCGTTTCAACAACACTCCGATATCCCGCGAAAATATTGAACTGCTTTCAATATTTGCCATGCAGGCCGCTTTTTCGATGGAATCGTTTACGCATCTTTCTTCTCTCAAAGAACAGATGGAAAAAATAAAATCGCGCCAGAGCGCCATTGTCGAATCAGAAAAGATGGCGGCAGTCGGACGCATTGCAGCGCATATAGCGCATGAGATACGCAATCCTCTTGCCACAATGGGGCTTTACGCGAAACGCATTCTTCAGACAATCGCTAAAGGGCAGAAGAATATTGATTCTATCAAGCACGGCGCCGACGTCATAAAGCTCGAGGTTGAACGTCTTGAAAAAATTCTTTCAAATGTCATGGATTTCACACGTCTCGACACCTATATAAAAGAATATCATTCTATCAATGATGTTGCGGAAGATACCTACAATCTTCTTAAAAATCTTTTTCAGGAAAGAAAAATTACGGCAGACATCCGGCTTGCGGAAGATCTTCCTCTTGTAAAATCAGATTTCAATCAGCTCAAGCAGGTTATGCTCAATCTCATCCAGAACGCGATGGATGCTTCGGGTGAAAACGGTCTCGTGCAGATTGAAACAGGGCTTAAGGATTCAAAAGTTTATTTCGCAGTCAAAGATACCGGCAAGGGAATTTCGCCGGAAAATCTTTCAAAACTGTTTGAACCGTTTTTTACAACAAAGACTAACGGAGTCGGGCTTGGTCTTGCTGTCTGCAAGAAGATAGTGACTGATCATGGGGGTGAAATTCTCGCCCGAAATAAAGAGTACGGCGGAGCTGAATTTATTGTCGAGTTTCCTGTAACATGAATGATGAAATTTTCTTGAATTATATCGCTTAAAATGTATTAATGTATGAGGGGAGAACGCTATGACAAAGATTTTGGTTGTTGAAGACGAGCAGTATCAGAGAGAGCTTTACGCGCTTGAGTTAAAAGACGAAGGCTATGATGTTGATCAGGCCGCGAACGGAAAAGATGCCGTAGAATTGGTAAAGACCAATAAGTACGATCTTGTGATTCTGGATATAAGAATGCCGGAGATGGACGGAATAGAAGCTCTTGGAAAGATTCTTTCCCGCGACAAAAAAATTCCTATTATCATTTATACCGCTTATTCAAATTACAAAAGTAATTTTATGACATGGACTGCGGATGCCTACGTAACTAAATCATCGAATCTTGATGAATTGAAAAATAAAATCAAAGAAGTTCTCGAAAACAGATCAAAAAGCAAATAAGCGCCGGAAGGCGCTTTTTTTATTCCGAATACTCGGCCATTGCCTTATCAGTTTCATAAACGCAGACTTTATCCACACTGATTTCTTTTAAGTTTTTCATGTCGAGCATAGCGCGGGTTCTGTGAAATATATAGTAGGCGATGTTTTCGCTTGTCGGGTTGATGTGCAGAAAATACAGTACTTCGTTTATATTCGTGTGGTCTATTTCCGAAAGAACGTTTGAAAGAATTTCTTTGAGCTCGTGAAAATCTATAAGCATTCCCGCTGAATCAAGTTTCTCGCCTTTTACTGTCAATATAACTTTCCAGTTGTGTCCGTGAAGCTTCTCGCATTTCCCCTTATAGCCTCTAAGCTGGTGCGCCGATGATATTTTGTCTTCGACCGATACTCTGTACATGGCCGCCTCCGTTTAAATGAATTTTGCCAGCGAACGGCTGATTTTTTCTATTTCTTTGCGCGTCAGTGTCGGATATATCGGCAGAGAATATAGTTTTTTAGAATAACGGTCGCTCTGAGGATAGTCCATTGATTTCAGTCCGAGATGCTCATGGATAGTTTTTGGGAAAGGCTTATAAAGCTGAATGGAATTTGTTTTCCAATATTTGAGAACTTTATCTTCCGAGGCGTCAAAGATAACAGGAAACGACTGATATGATGAGTTCGGATTGAACGGAAAAAGCGACTTGTGAGGAGTCAGTCTCAGTCTGTCATAATATACCTGGGCTATTTCTCTTCTGATGCGCAAAAAGTCCTGAAGGCGTGTGAGCTGTGAAAGCCCCATTGCTGCCTGAAACTCCGTCATCGTGCAGTCCAGTGAAACAGCTTCGTCGTCGCCGCCGCGCAGAGACCGCATGAGCGAAAAATGGCGGGTGTTTTTGGTGAATACTGCAGCCCCGTTGCCTGTTGTGATTATGTCTGTCGGAGTGAAACCAGCCACTGCGAATGAACCTTCACTGCCGGGTATTTTTTCTTCGAATTCAAGCCCTAGTGCGTGGGATACGTCTTCTATAACAGGAATTCCGCAGTCAGAAAATCTCGAAATCTGAGCGTCGATGCCGAAGGTGTGACCGATTATGACTGCTTTTGTTTTTTCATTTATCAGTTTTTTTACAGATTCCGCTGAAGGCGAAAAATGAGATTCTTCGATATCAACCGGAACAGCTTTTGCGCCGAGAAGCGTCATAGCTCCGAGAGGAGCGGATGAAAAATATGAAGGCAGAATTATTTCATCACCAGGCTGAATGTCGAGTGCTTTGAATATAAGAAGATATGCCGATGTAAGCGAGTTTACCGCAAGAGAGAGTTTTATCTGCAGAAGTTCGGAAAGCGATGATTCAAATGTTTTGACGCTGTTTCCGCCGGTAAGTTCTTCCTTTATAAGCGAATCTAGTACGTTTTCAAGTTCGCTTCTTGTAATTGTGGGTCTGCTCGATACAATGCTCATTTTTGCCTCTTTAGCAGGATTATTTTTCAAAGACGCTTTCAGTCAAGAATCTTTTCGGGAAGATATTTAAGTCTTTTGGGGGAACTTCCGAAAATATAACAGAGCATGATAGAAGAGGTATTTTATGTCTATATTTGGCAGGCTTATTAGCGTTTCGGTTTTTATTGCTGCGGCGTTTGTTGTTTTCTCAACCGATGTGAACGCGAAAACAAGAGGCAGCGGACTTTTTGATTCAAAACCGTCATCAAAGGAGAAAACTCAGGATTTTTCGGATGATGAAATAATTTTCGAAGAAGATGATAGTCAGGATCCGGATTATACCAAGGAAAGAAAATTTTCCGATGATTCAGTAAGCGCTAAAATGCGTGAAAAGGATTATTCTCTGCGCGAAAGCGATACTGAAGAAGTTGCTGAAGAGTTCGACCAGAAGGGTTACGCTTCATGGTACGGGCGTGAGTTTCACGGCAGAAAAACAGCAAGCGGCGGAAAATTTGACATGTATGACATGACTGCCGCGCACAAAACTCTTCCTTTCGGAACAGTTTTGAAAGTAACTAATCTTTCAAGCGGCAAATCCATACAAGTTGTCATCAATGACAGAGGTCCTTATAAAAAGAACAGAATAATTGATCTATCATACGCCGCAGGAAGAGAGCTCGGAATTCTTGCCAAGGGTGAAGAGATGGTCGGAGTATCGATTGTCAAACTCGGAAACGGCAAAGCTGAAAAGAATGCGACTCAGGTTAAGGCTGTATCAGGGGAAGAAGAATTTTTGATTGAAGAAGATGATTCCGATGTAAACGCCGATATTCCTGAAGAAAGAATTGTTTCCGGAAACTTTGAAATTCAGGCCGGCGCTTTTTATTCCATGAAAAACGCAGAAAAAATCAAGCAGAGAATTGAATCATCAGTCGGCGGAAAAGTTGTGATTACCGAAGACGGCGATCTTTATAAAGTAAAAATGATAAATGTCAGAAACAAAAATGAAGCAGAAAGAATAATGCGCAGTCTTGAAAAAGACGACATTAAGACTCTGCTTCTGCAGAAATAAGATTTACTTATAGAGATTAAAAAAATGGCGGGGCAACCCGCCTTTTTTGTTTAAGTATTGAATCAAACAGGTTTGTGAATTTTACGTGCAAATCTTCTTCTGAATTTTAAGAATTGATAATTGCGAATTAAAAATAGAAATATCGTTTTAATAATTTGGGGGAGATAATGAATAAAATTCTTTTTCTTTTTACAGCATGTTCGCTAATTTTTTCATTCGGTTACTCGAAACCGGATGAAGCGCACCCAAAAGAACAAGTTTCAGAAAAGTCTAATGAAGAAAACCCAACTTCAGTTGAAAAATATGATTTAAATACGCCGGATGGTCTTGCCAAAAAGATATTGAGCGACATGACGGCTGCTTTTGAGACTTCGTATAATAATCTGCATGATTCGGCTAACGGCGAGGATGCGGCAAAAGCACTTGCGGATTTAATTAATGAAATGATAAAGCTTTCTGAGGAAGGTAAAGCATTTGAATCAAAATATCCTGATTTTATTTTTTCTGATAAAAATGAAAATTTAAAGGAAGAATATAGTCGACTTAACAAAGCGGCTGATACATGGTTAAGAATATTAATGAGAGCTAAATTTGAATATCACGATTCCGAGGTTTTCAAAAAAGCACTTGAAGAATTAGACGCTTCCATTTCTTCTGCGGATGATGAATAAAAAAAGTAGTCGGCACATTATTCATAAGAATGTTTGATCCGGACTACTTATTGTTAGCGGTGAAGCCTTTTAATAATTCATGAAGCGTTTATTTTCTCAGTGAGTGACTATTTATTATTTCAAAGCTTATCTTGCCAATAGAATCATAAATATAACATTGACTTTTCATCTGATTAATAGCATCAATAAATTGAGGATCATTATGAAAAAATTAATTGTTTTTGTTTTTCTCTGTTTAATCTCAATCGTTTACGCGAAGACTCAGGATGTTCAGGATAAAAAACAAGTTTCAGAAAAGTCTGCAGATGAAAACAAGGATTCAGCTGGAAAAAATTTAGATGTAGAAACTCCAGAAATAAAAGTAAAAAAAATGTCGAATGAAATGACTGCAGTTTTTAAAAAATTAACGATAAAACTTAAGAACACTGATTCAGATACCGCCGCAGCTGCTGTCATTAATGAATTTAATGCTGTAATGAGGAGTTATGATAAAAAGGCAAAAGCCATTAAAGCTGAATATCCCGATTACAATTTCAGTCAACAAAATGAAAAATATGAAGAAGAAAATAAAAGAATGGAAGAGGCAATGTTTCAACTTTTAGAAGTTATTGCTAAATTAGTCGATAAATATGAAGATTCCGAAGTTTTCAAAAAAGCTATTGAAGAAATCGGATCTTCAGTCTCTTCTGCTGAAACGCAGGAATAAAAATAACCTATTTTTTATTTATTAAGCCGGTTAAAGCCGGCTTAAATTTATATACAGCAATAGTATTTTTAAACTATGCTGAATATTTTTCTCTCAGAGCCAGTTTGTTTATTTTTCCGACGCTTGTCTTGTCAATTGAATCAATAAATTTTACTTTAAGAAGAACTGCTTCTTTTGTTAAAACTCCTTTATCAATATATCCTTTCACAAAATTATATATTTCTTTTTCGTTTACCTGAACGTTCGGTTTCAAAACGACAAGTGCAAGCGGAATTTCTCCCCAGCGCGGATCAGTTTGGCCTATCAGAGCGGCTTCGCTTACGGCATGATGATGCATAACGATATCTTCCATCTCGAGCGATGATACCCATTCGCCGCCGATTTTGATTACGTCCTTGAGTCTGTCAACTATGCGCAGGCTTGACTTCGGATTTGTGCACGCAACATCGTTTGTATGTAGCCATCCGCCGTGCCAGAGTTTTTCGCTGTTGACCGTGTCTTTGAGATAACCCTGGGTCAGCCATGGTGTTCTGACTGTAATTTCCCCCGGTGATTTATCATCCGGTTGAACTTCATTGCCTTTATCATCTACCACTTTTATTTCGGCAAGCGCGATAGGTACACCTGTTCTGCATCTTATTTCGGCCTGCTTCTCATCGCTAAGAAGAAGTTCTTCGGGCGTCAAATGAGAAAGAGACAGGATCGGACATGTTTCGCTCATTCCGTATCCGGCTACGATATCTATACCGAGACTCATCGCTTCGAGGCATAGTGCACGCGGAAGCGCAGCTCCGCCGATCAGAGCTTTCCATCCCTTGAAGTTGACTTTTCCGGCGTCCTTATCTTTTAGAAGCATGTGAAGAATGGTCGGAACGCAATGCGAGAATGTGACTTTTTCTTCCGACATGAGTTTTATGAGAATGTCCGCAGAATATCTTCCAGGATAGACCTGTTTAACTCCGAGCATCGTTGCGATATACGGAATGCCCCATGCGTGCACATGAAACATCGGTGTTATCGGCATATAAATATCTTCACGGTTGAAGCTTGCGTGAGGTGCGGTTGCAAGTGTAGCAAGAGTTGCCAGAGAATGAAGAACAAGCTGACGGTGGCTGAAATAAACTCCCTTTGGAAGACCTGTTGTACCTGTTGTATAAAATGTAGTTGCGCGTGTATTTTCGTCGAAGACGGGATATTCTTTTACGGGTTCTGCTTTAGTTAGAAGATCTTCATATTCGCCGTCAAACTGGATGTGTGAAGTGCCCTTGTATTCGGTATCGCTCAATAAAATTATTTTTTTGACTGTATCTAGTTTTCCGCGAATCTGTTCGAGAAGGGGAATGAGATCGGCATTGATGAAAATGATATCGTCTTCGGCGTGGTTGATAGTGTAGATCATCTGTTCTGCGGATAGGCGCACGTTTACGGTGTGCAGAACCGCACCCATCATGGGAACTGCATAAAAAGCCTCGAGATAGCGGTGGCTGTCAAAATCCATGAATGCGACAGTGTCTCCTTTTTTTACTCCGAGATTTATGAGTGCACCCGAAAGTTTTGCTATCCTCTCGCGAAGTGTGCTGTATGTTATCCGGCAGACGTCTTTGTAGACTATTTCCTGATCGGGATTGTAGGCTATCGGCTGAAAAAGCAGATTTTTTATCAGAAGGGGATAAGAATATGCCGAATCTGTTTTATGAATTAGACTTTCCATTTTTCTGAACCTTTCCTTATATGTACAATTTCGGGCAATGATTAGTATTATTTGAATGAGGTCAATCATATTATTTGACTATTTTTACCGTTTTAAACGTCATTTAAAAAAGCTTTTCGGATTACCCTTGCGTAAAATACTTGTCAAACTTTGTTAATTTGTTTTTTTGTAGCTATGAGGATTACTATGAAAAAGTTAGCCATAATCGGCGCCATTATTGCATTTATGCTTGTTTCGGCGTCGAGCGTATCATATTTTTTTGCGGCTTCTCCGATGGAAGAGGAGTCAAAGACTTTTGTTGTTGAAAAGGGTTCTTCCATGTCAAAGGTCGCGAAGGATCTTGAGGATGCCGGAATAATCCGTTCGGCGAAGTTTTTCATCATGATATATAAGGCGCGCGGAGAAAAAATGATTAAAGCCGGGAAATACCGCGCCTATAGTAATGATACCTCTTTCAAGCTGATTAAAAAAATTGAAGCCGGAGAAGTCGTTACCGCAAAGGTTACGATTCCTGAAGGCTATAATATAAAACAGATGGCAGAAGTATTTGAAACTGCCGGAATCTGTTCCGCTTCGGATTTTATCAAGTATTCAAAAGATAAGGCTTTTTTAAAACGCATCGGAATCGATTATCCGACTGCGGAAGGCTATCTTTTTCCGGAAACTTATGTAATTGCCGAAGGTCTTGATGCGCGTGATGTCATTTCTATTCTAAAAAGAAAAACTGATTCTGTTCTAAAGGAGCTTAACTGGAAGCCGAAGAAAGATTTCTCGACGCATGAGATGCTGACTCTTGCTTCTATTATTGAAAAAGAAGCAAAGGTAAAAACCGAACAGGCCGTGGTCTCGAGCGTTTTTCATAACAGATTAAAAATCGGAATGCCTCTTCAAAGCTGTGCAACAGTTCTCTATGCTCTTGATAAGACTATTCCACATCTTTTGCTGAAAGATCTTGAAGTTGATTCTCCTTATAATACTTACAGGCATAAGGGTCTGACTCCGACTCCGATCGCCTCAAGCGGGCTTGGAGCAATAAAGGCTGCAATTAAACCTGCAAAGACCGACTATTTGTTTTTTGTGGCAAGAAATGACGGAAGTCATTATTTTTCAAAATCTTACGGGTCTCATCTGAAGGCGCAGGAGCATTATATTCACGGTGAAAAAAACGGATTCAATGATGACCAGAAATAGAGCAGAAATAGTTTCTCCCGGCGGGAATTTTGAAAAGATGCGTTTTGCCCTGATGTACGGAGCTGATGCAGTGTATTTCGGCGGTGAAGAATTTAATCTGCGCGACAAGGCCGGAAACTTTTCATTTGATGAAATTAAAAAGGGAGTGGAGCTTTGTCATTCGTACGGAGCTAAGGCTTTTTTTCTGCTGAATGCCTTTCTTCATGAAGCGGATGTTCTTTCCGCTGAAAGTTACGTTAAAAGCCTTGCAGGAATTGATTTCGACGCAGTAATTGTTTCAGATCCCGGAATGCTCGTTCTTGTAAGGGAGCATCTCAACTGCAAAGTTCATATTTCAACGCAACAGTCAACGCTGAATCACCTTTCAGTCAAGTTCTGGCAATCGCAGGGAGCTTCCCGAATAGTTTTGGCGCGCGAAACCACTCTGCCTGAAATTAAAATGATCAAAGATTATTCGGATGCAGAAATTGAAATATTCGCACACGGTGCTGTCTGTGTTTCGTATTCCGGAAGATGTCTGTTGTCGAGATATTTTACCGGAAAAGACGCGAATTCCGGCGTATGCACTCAGCCGTGCAGATGGAAATATAAGATAATTGAAGAGAAACGTCTCGGTGATCACTTTGAAGTAATTGAACATCAAAACTCTACGGAGATTCTTTCTTCAAAAGATTTGTGTCTCATCGGTAATCTCGGCGAATATATCGAAGCCGGAGTTGATGCGTTTAAAATCGAAGGACGCATGAAATCGGCATATTATGCCGCCGGAGTTACGCGTATTTACAAGGATGCGCTCAATGAATACTATTCGTCAGGCACTTATTCATCAAAACTTCCGAAGTATAATGAAGAGCTTGATTTAATCAGTCACAGACCGTATACCGATGATCTTTTTCATGAATTTGAAAAAGGTTATGAGTCCATTCCGTATATTCAGAAAACAGATTTTCTCGGTGTTTCTTTGAGTTCATCAGCTTCATCAGAAATTGTTTTTAAGGCATATAATCCGGTTTATGCGGGAACTGAGTTTGAATTTATAGCACCTCTTGAAGACGGTAAATTTATTGACGGATATTGCACCCTGAAAGAAATTATCGATATTAACAATGAAACTCTGAAATACGAGATGGCAAGACCTAATGCGGTATACAAGGCCGTTTTTGACAGGGAGATGCCGATCGGTTCTGTTTTCAGGATGCGCGTTAAGGAGAAAGAATGAGTTTTACTAAAGCACCCGGTGTTGAAGATATTTTTCCTGACAGAATTCCCGTATGGAACAGAATAACCGCGTCGGCTAGGAGAAATTTTGAACTGTTTAATTTCAGGGAAGTAATCATTCCGGTGATGGAGTATACTGAACTTTTTTCGCGCGGCATAGGAGACGAGACGGATATAGTATCAAAAGAAATGTTTACTTTCGAAGACAGAGGCGGCCGATCGCTGACTCTGCGCCCCGAGGGAACCGCTTCGGTTGTAAGGGCCTACAACGAGAACGGCGAATATAACAGACTTTCTGTCTGCAAACTTTTTTATATAGGTTCCATGTTCCGTGCTGAGCGTCCGCAGAAAGGAAGACTCCGTCAGTTTAATCAGTTCGGAGCCGAGCTTTTCGGTGATGATTCGCCTTTTTATGATTATGAAGTAATTTCCATGATGAATTCGATTGCAATAGATCTTGGAATTTTGAATTATGAATTATTGATAAATTCTATCGGCTGTGAAGAATGCCGTCCGGCGTATCTGGAAAAGCTTAAAGAATATTATCAGTCGAACAAATCTGTTTTATGTGAAGACTGCGTCAAACGTCTTGAAAAAAATCCATTGCGCATTCTTGATTGCAAAAAGGATGGATGCAAAGCCCTTAAGGATGCAGCACCTGTTCTTCCTGAATTTCTTTGTTCTTCATGCGCCGATCATCATTCGTCTGTGAAGTCTTATCTTTCCGGCGCAGGTATCGCTTTCAGGGAAGATCCTTTTCTCGTACGCGGACTTGACTATTACGCTAAAACAACATTTGAGTTTGTTACTACGGCCCTCGGCGGTCAGAACGCTTTTGCGGCCGGAGGAAGATATAACAAGCTTGTTGAAATTCTCGGTGGAAAACCGACTCCTGCGGTAGGTTTTGCGGCCGGCATAGAAAGACTTATGATTCTTACGGAAACGAATCCGCCGGCGCCTTTGTCTTTGGATGCTTTTATTATATATTCCGATGAAAAATATTTTCAGCATTCGGCTGAACTTTTGAGAAAACTCCGAATGGAAGGAATATCTGCCGACATTGATCCCAGCGGCAAATCGATGAAATCTCAGATGAAAAAAATGGATAGAGAAAATGCGCGTTTTGCGCTTATCATAGGGGATGAAGAGATAAATGAAAAAACTGTCACGGTAAAAGACACCGCGACGCGCGAACAGCAGAAAATAAGTGAAGGGGAAGTTTCAGCCTTTATAAAAAACAATAAACGGTGAAAAAATGATTAATCTTGCCGGAAAAAATCCCAGGGACGTTTTTCCCTTTCTTGACGAGAGAAGCGCGATAGAGCCTTTTCTTTTCGAAACTCTGCTAGAGATCGATCAGATTCAGCGTGCTTTTATTGCCGGAAAATCTTCAACCCTTGCTACAAAGGAGCACATCAAGCTTTCCAGAAATATAAAAATTCCGTTCACTATTGCCCGCGATAAGAATATAGATTACATTCTCGAGATGCTGCTTCACCGTTTTCCGATGAATATCGGAAGGGTTATTTCATTTGATTTTAAATTCGACGATGCACAGAAGAAACTATTGATAAAAGAAACTGAAGAATATTCAGTTAATCTTCCGCGAGAACGTTTTGACAAACTTTGCATTCAGCGTAATCAAAGTTCACTCGATTCTCTGAATACTCTTATTGCCCGTTTCAGAATGTTCAATCTTTCCAAACTTGTTTCTCAGGCGGCAAACAAGCAGGAACTCGGCAAGATTATCAATTCGTCGCTTGATAAAACAATATTTACTTTTAAAAATTTTGCAATTGTGAGAAATCAGGTTCAGGCAACTGAAGAATTCTGTTTTCATTCGTCCAATTATGAGCATATAAAGCGTACTCTTGATATCAGAAAAATAATACCTGTAATCGGTGTACGCATCGACGTCATAAAGCAAAAGCTCAAATCTTTCGGAATAACAAGTACGGATGTTTCGGATTACCGCGATACCAAAATTGATTATATACTGAATATTCTCATGGAAGGAATAGCCTCTACTCTCGCGCCGAAAGAAATGTGCGAAGTTAAGAATTTTCATTCGCTTAGAGAATGTATTATGAAAGTTGATAAGCTGCTTGATCCGGCCCGTATTTACAGCGGCGATATTGTAAAGATAATCCGTGAAAACGGTGCTATTCCGGCGCATGATATATTTTCGACGTTCCCTAATATCACTGCTGATGTTCTTTCTTCATGGGCGTCAAAGGAAAATCTGAACAAGGAATCCATTTTTCTTTTTTCTGATTCTGCGGGCGCTGAATGGTTGTTTGATCTTCGTAATTTCGTTAAGCTTTTTGAGTCAAGCTTTGACTATATGCGGAATGATCCCGTGCGTTTTGCTTCTCTTCCTGATTTTGAAAAAGACATGGTTATGAAGAAGCTTTCCGCATTTTACGGTGCCTCAGGAGTAATTCTTAATGATAAAAATGCTCCGGCTCAGATACGCAGCAATCCTGATGAAATGACTCATCTCAAGTATGTTTCTGAAGAATATGAAAGCTACATGAAACAGAAAGAACTTCGGAGTGAAGTTTCACTGACATCTATTCAGGGTAAAAAAGGTTTATTTTCAACATTAATCGGAATAGTTAAAAGCATATTTTCAATTTTTTCGGGTTCAAAAAATACGGCACAGCAGGAAGCTTCTGTTTCAAAAAATATGCAAAGCCAGAATCGTCCTCTTTCCAAAGAGACAAAAATTCTTTATAGAAAAGCATCTGCGGCAAAAGGTCCTATACTTGCTCTTTCTGATTTTATAGAGCTGACGAAGGAAAATGATATTACCGTCGACAACATAATAAATGATATGAGAAAAAACAATCTCAAGATTGTGATGCCTGTTTATAATGCAAGAACATCCTTGTATCCGAAAAGAAGCGCGAAGGTTCTTATGCCGGATATTGAATATCTTCTTATTCCGGTTGAGGCAATAAAGAGTCCTGAGAGTATTACCGATTATGTTGATTCACTTGTCGGTTTTAAAATGAAGGATGATTCTATCGGAGGCGGAATGCTGATTCAGATAGAAAAATATCTGAGAACAATTCAGAGACAGAGAAAGCATATGAAAAAGGAGGCTGCAAGAACCTCCTGATTGTTTTGTTTATTCTTTCGGACAGCTTCCCGAATTCGAGCAGTCGCATTTTCCGCCTGAGCTTTTATAGTCGTTTACGTAGAATCCGGAACCTTTGAAGATGATTCCGTTGCCTCCGCCGATTTTCTTTTTGGAGTCGGCACCGCACTTCTCGCATACAACAGCGGGAGTCTCGCTCATCGAATGAAATTTTTCAAAAACGTGACCGCATTTTGAGCATTCATAGTCATAAGTTGGCATAGCTACCTCCGTGATCAAAAAAAAGTGAGCACCTTATAATGTCAATGCAATTTTTGACTTGAATTCAGCGAATGGCTGAATTGAATTAATTATAAATGGAGAAGATTATGAAGGTTGTAGCTTTTAACGGAAGTCCGCGTGTTAACGGAAATACCCAGCAGGCGATTGAAATCGTTTTCGAGGAACTCAGAAAAGAAGGTATTGAAACAGAGCTTGTTCAAATAGGAAGCAAAAGGTTCTCGGGATGTATCGGATGCAGAAAATGCCAGGAAACAAAAGATTTGAAATGCATTATTGCCGATGACGGAATGAATGAAGTTATAATGAAGATGAAAGAGGCTGACGGAATAATTATCGGTTCACCGGTTTACTATGGAAACGTAACTGTTCCGGTTAAGGCTCTTATTGAAAGATGCGGAACAGTATCGAGAGCAAACGGAAATTTTATGCGCAGAAAAACGGGAGCAGCAGTGACAAGTGTTCGCAGAGCCGGATCCAACTTTACTTATTCGGCGATAAATTTCTTTTTCGGAATTCTTGAAATGGTAATTCCTAGTTCAACATACTGGAATATGACGCTTTCAATGGCTCCCGGAGATATTCAGAAAGACGAAGAAGGAAAGACTGTGTTTGTCAATCTCGGAAAAAATATGGCATGGGTTATGAAAAAGACTGCTGAGTAACCGGCTTATTTTACTAACTCAATAAGACGATTGATATTTATGTCCGTACATATTCCTTTTTTGCTCCAGTGCTTTTTGCATCCGCAATAATTAAGGAATACACACTGCGATATGATTCCAAGACGTTTCATTTCGTATCCGCCCGTCAGCAGATTAAGAACACATGCGACACCGACCAGACCGGTGTCGCTGTTCATTTTCCATTTTACAAGAAAGCGCGAAAAATCCGATGAATGCGGAATGAGATATACTTTAACTGAATATGATTTCATCGCGGCAGAAACCATCCTGATATTGCATAGGTCAGAGCACGATGCACAGACGAGTTCTTTCCCGTCTGATTGCGCCTTGCAGCTGATTTTCTCATTTCTCATGCATGTCGGAAGCAGAACCGCTTTGCTTCTTTTGGCTGAAAATTCTTTTTTCATGCTGCGGTTAAGTATTTCAGCGCCGATCATGTTCATAATATATTCGTTGGGTCTTCTGTTGACGAAAAAATAATTTTCGCGGCAGCGGTAATGCGTTTCAGATGTTTTTAAGAAGATTTCCGTGTTATGTAAATACTTTGACAATGTTTGAGTTGCGCTTTTATAAACTGAAGTTGATAAATTTATGCATTCTTCAATGGCTTTACATTGTTCTGTTTCATCAAGCGATAAAAGATATTCATAAAACAGATTGAGCCGGATTACTTCTTCCTTAAACTCGCCGGTTGCAGTGAGCCATTTGAGCAAATGGTTGAATTCAGATGCGGTTTTCTTTATAAGTACTTGAGTTTGTTTATGGTGAAGAACAAAATAAGATATGATGCCGCGTGCCCAGTCCGAATACTTCTTAAAATAATTTCCATAATTTCTGATGCGGTAAAGAAAATAAATAAAAGGGAAGAATAAATTATTGGTTTTATTTGCTTCACTGGAATAATTATTCCAGAGAGTTCCGGCGATAATAATTTCCAGCATATGCTCAGTTTCGTTTCTTGCATTTTCAGGCGAATGTTTTATAATGAATGCGGAATATTCTTTATTTAGAAATTGATGTTGTTTTCCGATGTTTACTAATAATTGATCGGTAAACTCGGATAATTTTGCGTAAAAGTTAGTTCCGGAATTTGTTTCTGTCAGTAGATATGTTGGAACATTATTAGTTGTCATAAAGATAATGTTTTAGAGTTTATCGTTAAATGCAATTATTATTTTATGGTTTTACCATTCCACTAAAACCGGATTATGAGTTATAATGGAATGGTTCAGATAATAAAACCGCAAATATTATTTGATCGGAATATAAATAAAGTTTTATTTAATCAATAGGTCAACAAGATTATAAATGTAACCCGAAATGATTCCTCCGGCGAGAATAAACCCGATGTAGAGAAGTATTATCTTCTTTTTCATGAACACTGCAATACCCGCAATGACCCAAGCACTTGTAGCAGGTCCTGTAATAAGAAATGCAATCATCGAACCTCCGCTTGCGCCTCCGTCCATTAATGATTTAATCAGCGGAACTGCGGATTCTCCGGCAACATAAAGCGGCAGACCGACTAAAGCGGAAATAGGAACGGCTAAAGGATTGCCGCTGCCGAGAAGACCGGAGATATAGCGCATTGGAACAAAATGATTTATCAGAAAACCTACTGCGATGAATATGCAGAAGAAAAAGAGAATCTGTTTTATTCCTATGTTTATAATGCTTCTGAATAATTCTTTAAGTCTGAGTTTGGCGGATATTTCAGCCAAATAACCGTAAACATATTTCGGAATCAGGATAATATCGGTACAGCAGAATTCTCTTTCTGATTTTTCTTCAAATTGCACTCCGCAGCAGCTGTATGACATTTTTGCTGCGGAAGGACTGCCGCAGCCGCAGGAAGTGGCCGGAGCTTCGCTGCATCCGCATTTTGCTTGTGCCGACTTATCAGAAAAGCGCGACTGATTTTTCAGAAAGTCTGTTTTGCTTTCAATTAAATGAGTTATGTATCCCGAAGAGAGACCGATCATTATTGATGCGATAGTCAGCGCGATTGCAAATTTCACGCTGATGATTCCGCTTAAAAGAACGAATCCGTCCGGACTCATGAGCGGAGAAGATGTTAGAAATGCCATGACCGGGCCCCATGGCAGTGCAGTTGTCAGCATGCCGATGATGACTCCCATTGTTCCGCATGCGCATAAAGGAGTGAAAGCTCCCAAAAGAACGCTTGCCCATATAGAAATTTTAGGTTTACTTAGCAGAGTTTTTTTCAGTTTTTCCTGATTGATGTAAACGTTCATGATTCCTGATATTAGAATGGCTAGAGATAGCGGAAGCCAGTTGTGTGACAGGCTTGCAGCTATTTCGCGTATTATGCCGATTGACAATTCTGAAATATAAGTTTCCATAGAGTCCTCCGTTCAAACACTGAATATCCCAGGACGGGATTGTGTTTTTTATTATTTAAAATATGAACGCGTTCATCTATGAGACGGATTAATACAGGAAAAGGACGCAGAACTGAAAAAATTATTTTCGGCAGCAGCAGCAAGCGGGATAAATGTCAGTGATGGTTCCGTGTTTATCAAATTCAAAGTGACAGCATTTCATTAGGTTTTCTTTGAGAAGAAGTTTTGCTCTTTGAACGCGCGATTTTGCCCCTGAAACGGATATCGAAAGTTTTTCAGCGAGTTCTTTATGGCTCATTCCTTCCAGTTCTGTTAATATAAGAGCTTGGGAATATTTTTCAGGAAGCGATAGTATTATTTCTCTGAGTCCGTCCGCCATTTCGTGAGCAGCTGTGTTTTCAAAGTCCTGTGCTTTATCAGGTTTCTCAAACTCTTCAGGTGAATAGGTTGAAACTTCGCAAGCACATCCTGTTGATCTTATGTAATCTGTTATTGCATTCCGGGTGATTGAAAAGATCCAGCTTTTTATTTTTGCTTCATCTTTAAGAGTGTCGATTTTGGAATGAATTTTTATGAATACATTTTGAAGAATATCTTCAGCGGCATGAACGTCTGAGATATTTTTAAGAATGAAGCGCAGCAGATAAGAGCTGAAATTATTCCAGAGTATTTCGGTTGATTGTTTCATGAATCGATTTTAGAAAAGCTTTGTTTCAGCGCAAATATTTTTTTATATCGGGATAAACAATCACATATTCTATTTCTGCGGCAGAGCCCTTGAATACATTTTTGCGTATTTCGCCGAGTTTAACGGTATCAATTGTTTTAAATTTATTTTTAGCAATCATCTGCGCGTTTAAAAGAGCCGCTTCTTTTGCGGATTCTTCCATCTGTAATCCTTCAAGACCATCTTTCGGATATCCCGCACATTTTATGAGATATTCATTCGGACTTAGCTGTTTTGCTTCAATGAGAACGGGGCGGCTCATCGATAAGTTGTCATTTTCGCGGCATGATGTAACTACTATTAGAAAAAATATTGCCGCCAGCGGGATAAATATTTTTTTATAATTCATGAATCACCTCAATCCAGACAAATAAATTTAATCTATTGTATCACATGCGCGTATAAATGTAAACCGCAATTAATCTGTGTATTCTTGCTGGTTTGACGATCATATATTCCTCAAAAAATAAAAAATATGTCAGATTAAGCTATATGCATGTTGCGGACTGCTCTCAAATGTGGAAAGCAGTCCGTATCCGGATGTTAATCCATAATTATTTTAAATTTTCCCTGGGCGAGAAATTTTTTATTTCCCCATTTGGTTTTTCTTATAACTTTGGCAAGTTGTTCTTTTTCTTCATAAGAGACATTTCCATTGATATCTGTTTTCGCAACTGTAACTTTCTTGTTTTCTCCGGTTACGGTTTCACCGAGATCATCAAAAGCAAAAACCAGTATTGTAACTTCGATCTCTTTAAGATTGTACTTGTTCTTCCATTCTCTCATTTTTTCGGGAGAAAAAATACTATCATTTCCGACTTCATCTCCTGTATGAAATTCAAAAGTTGACGGTTTATCCGGATTAAACGGATAATAGTAATATGAGAAAGGGACGCCGGTTGATTGATAATCTGGAAAATAGCGCGACCATTCAGTTCTTTCTCCATAATCATCGGGGTCTTTGTTTCTCCACGTCCAGTCTATAATTGTTCCTCCTTCATCTTCGTCAAACTTTGCCGCATCACCGCCGATACCTTTTAAAGTCATTGTGATAACACGCACATCATGCTTGAATGAAGATATTTTTTTTCCTAAGAAAGCACGGTAGTAAAAAGTGTCCCATTGTTCCATGTCGCTTAGTTTTACCGAACTAATAACTGCATTCTTATATCCTTCGTCATTATTGTAGGGTAAGACTTCCCCAACAATAACATTACCGATTCCGTTTGTAATGCGTTCGTATTTTGATTTTGCATAAGAATCCGCAGAGACTGCCAAAATCGATAAAACGAACAGAATAACTGATGTTTTAAATGCCATGTGTTTCATTTGAAATCACCATCCATAAATAGAATATAAACTCAAAAACTCCTTGAAAGCTGCTTGCGTCACGAAGTTGCTTTCGAAATAATGTCATACATAAAAGATTTCGTCGTTCAATCCCATGGGATTGAACAAAAAAATTGTCAGATTAGTTTAACTTAATTCTATTTTGTCGGTTTGCCGGAGAATTGTATGTTTTTCGATTTCATATATCTTTTTTGTGTAGGATTTGGATGCTTCTTCTCTATAATTCTATTTTTCCGCAGGGAATTATCTGTTCGGTTATTTTCTCTAATTCTGATTCTTTTGAATTATGAAATATTTATGCAGTTCTTTTTTCGAAAGAATGGATATCATGATTACATAATTCTTTTTAAAATCAGAGATTCGTTTTTCTTTCTCTACGGGCCGTTGTTCTACTGTTATATTCTTTCAATTGCCGGAAAAATGACTGAGATTAACCGGTATAAGCTGTATCACCTGCTTCCTTTTGCGGTAGTATTAGCCGGCGGAATTTGCTTTGAAGAATTTATACCATATTATATAAATGTGATTGCGGATTTTTTATTCGGAAACTTGCGGCTTCCTCATAGAGCATTACTCTATTTATATGTTTTTATGTCTGCGTCTGTATATATTGGTTTATCTTTAAGAGAAGTCATGCTGTTTTATAAACGGGCTAAAATAATACGTTCATATGAATTAAGATTAAAGCGCAATTGGCAGATCATATTTCTCTGCTATGCTTTCAATATTCTCGTTTTTTATGCTGTCTCAACTGTTATGTATCTTCTGAATTCGAGATATGCCGCTATTGCATCATTTTCATTTTGCTTCTATATCTATGTACCTGTTTTTTTTGCGGCAAATGCCGTACTTCTCAAGGGAGACTATTTCAATATTTTTCATAAATCAATTAACGAAAAGGCATTTTTTTCAAAGGAAGAAGGTAAAGATTCCAAAGACAAGTATGCGAGAAACAGACTTCCTGAAGAAATCAAAGATGATTATCTGGCGAAAATTCTTTATTTTCTTGATGTTGAAAAAGTATATCTTGATTCTGAACTTACGATGCAGTCTTTTGCGTTAAAAACAGGAATTCCGTTGTATCATATATCCCAAGTTGTAAATCTAAAGCTTGGAGTAAATTATAATACATTAATAAACAAACGCAGAATTGAGCATGCGAAGATAATTCTCGCGGATAAATCTAATCGCAGTAAAACGATTCTTCAAATTGCATTTGAATGCGGCTTCAATTCGAAAACGACTTTCAATAATCTTTTCAGAGAAGAAACTGAAGTGACGCCAACTGAATTCCGTAGAAGAGCTGAGAAAAAGTAGGCTAGATTTGCCGCCAGATTTCAATTGTAAAGCTTTGTCTTTTACTGTGATTAGTCGCGAATTTGATGCAGGCTTCAGTTTTATTTTGTAACCGGTGATTTTCTTTTTTTATACGGATGAGACTGTTTGCAGCTTTCATCTGCGTATTTCTTTCCCCATTCGCAGAGCTGTTCAAGAACAGGTAAAAGAAGTTTTGCCTGTTCGGTCAAAGTGTATTCAACCTTCGGAGGAACTTCGGCATAAACTTTTCTGTTTAATAGTCCGTCGGTTTCGAGTTCCCGAAGCTGCTGGGTGAGCATTTTCTGTGTGATTCCATGGAGTTCACGCCGGAGAGCGTTAAAACGCACAGTTCTTCCGGAAATGATCCATAGAATCATTGATTTCCATTTGCCTCCGACAAGATCAATTGTCAGTTCCATCGCACAGCGGTATTCTTTTCCTTGGAATATCATTATGAATCCTTAACATTAAACAGTATCAAAAAGTATACTATAATACTAAATGGTGCGTACTTGTCAAATAGTATAATATATGGTATTCTCGGTTATCAAGGAGCTATTCAATGAAAAAAACTGTGCACTATTTTGAAGATCTGAAAACGAATTCAACACAAGACGTCCTGTCTCTGATCCGCGAACGCGCGGCGTTGGGCGATATATCAAAAATCGTTATCGCTTCAACGACGGGCAGTACCGCATCTGCCGCGCTTGAGAAGTTGGGTGATGAATACAAGCTGGTCATTGTTCCGCATCAGTTTGATTTTTCTGAAAAGGATTCCAACCGTTTTCCGGATGAATTAACCGCGCGAATCAGAGAGAAGGGGCATTCCGTTCATTTCGGAACGATGCTGTTTCACACGGAAAAACTGTTCGGTAATAATACTCCGGCGGTTGCTGCTGATTTTTTGCGGACATTCGGCGAAGGGACGAAAGTCTGTGTTGAAATTACTTTGATGTCGTGCGACGCAGGGCTTGTTTCTCAAAATGAACTTATTATTGCCGCCGCCGGAACCGGAAGAGGACTCGATACCGCACTTGTTTTATCTCCGGGATCATCCCGTAATCTGAGCCGGTTGAAAATATCGGAGATTATCTGCAAGCCTCATTTTGGAATTGATTTGAAGCCGCATACATGATTTAACTTTCTACAGGCAAAAGGCAGTCCCTGAAAAACATATTGACTAAATCTCAAAATGTAATACAATGTGTAATACGAGGTTTTTATGCTTTCAATCCGTTTGCCTGAAGATATTGAAGCTAAAATTGAACAAATTGCTGATAATGAAAATCTTTCAAAAACTGAAGTCGTTAAAAGCGCAATTGAATTGTATTTTAAGAAATATGAAGAAACTACGAATCCGTTTGAGCTGGGTAAAGATTTGTTCGGCAAACACGGCAGCGGAAAGGGCAATTTGTCCAAAGATTACAAAAATATTTTGAAGGATAAACTGCGTGCGAAACATTCTCATTGATGCAGGTCCGTTAATTGCATTATTTGATAAAGACGATAAGTTTCATGATATTGCTATTAATTTTCTTCAAAAATATAAAGGTCATTTGCATACAACGTGGCCTGTGATTACCGAAACCGCGCATATATTAGGTTTCAATTCAAAAGTTCAGATTCTATTCTTAGAATGGCTTAAACGGGATGCTCTAAATATTGTAAATTTAGAAAAAATTCATCTCGAACGGATTATTGAGCTGACTGACAAATATTCAGATTTGCCGATGGATCTTGCTGATAGTTCTTTGGTAGTAGTCGCCGAGATGACAGGTATCAAAGAAATAGCAACAATAGATAGTGATTATTATGTATATCGGCTCAAAGGTAATAAAGCGCTGAAGAATGTCTTGTTAGAGAAATGAGAATAAATAAAGAGATTTATCCTAATTCTAATTATGGTTACAATAGTCTATTCAGCGTTTTATCTTATTTTAGGAAATCCAGTTGGGTTTCCAAATTTAATTATTACGGTTAAATAAGTTGGTATAGTATTTTTAATATTTTGCCGGGATGTATAAATATTGTTTTTATTGGTGGATTGGTTTTCCTGATCGATTCAAAATATTAAAAGGATGAAAGAAATAATTTTATTGGTGGAATAAATTACACAGTCAGCGGGCCTATGAATCTAACCAACTATTACAAAACTACAGGCGGAGCATTTTCTACATGGGCACAGGGAAGTTTTGTTCCGTCATATTTCTTTGGTGCTCCAATGACTGCAGGAACAGCAGCAACATTTAAGTATATGGATTCCAGAAAGAGGAGCAAGTGACATGGATCAAGAAATAAAATATTATACGCCGAAAAAAGAAAAAGATGGCAAAAAATTGACAATGGTCGTTGTCTTTGCGTTTGCTGTGGTTTCATTGTATGTAGTTGTTGGTTTTTTGCATCAAGTAATAACTGAGTTTGATGATGTCTGGAGTCGTGCTTGGTACGAAAAGATATTTGGAATTTCTGGTATTCTTATGTTAGCATTGGGAGCCTACAGTTGGATCAGGCAGATTGTAGAGTTGTGGATAAACGCATACACGGTAGAACTTACGGAAGAAAAGATAATAGGTTATACGGCATGGAATAAGAGAAAAGAATTAAGGTATGAAGAGATAGAGACAATAGAGAAAGAAAAGTTCATGTTTCATAGTATGAATTTAAAAGATGCTGGCGGAAAGACCCGGATGACAATACATTTGGGAATAAACGGGTACGGCAAGTGCGTAGAAGAAATAAGAAGGCGATCAAAGAATGTAAAGAAAGTTGATTATCGTGGAGTAGACAAGAAGGCCAAAATATGGCTGGATGAACACAAGAGAGAATAAAGTAAATGATATTATAAGATGAGCGATAATGAAGAATTCTAAAGTTCGCAAAGCATTCAGTAAAAGATATGTAAGAGAACAAAAAATCAAAATTTGCCGAAGGCAAATTTATCCCTAGTCGGAGCGCAGGGGTTTTGTCTGAGCCGAATCCGCCGTGTTTACATAGGCGGTTCGGCGAGTTCTGCGCGACAAGAGCCGCGCGGCGACTGAGCGACGTACTTTTCTTTCGCCGATTTCTTTTGTTACGCAGACAAAAGAAATCGGCAAAAACGCAGTCATTCAGAACCGTCTCGCAGGGTGAGCGCAAAAACCGTCATAGTGCCATTTATCCCTGTATCCGGCTGTTCCGAATTCCCAGTAAATGTAGCGCGCTATTGCCGGATTCGACATGTCCTCGGAAGATGTCCAGATATTAAGATTGTCAGGACACGTTCCTTTCGCGTTTTTATAGATTTCCTTGGACTCGTTCAGAGACGGGAGATACCAATCGTCGAACGTGTTACCTTTAAATGTGACGGAGAAGTTTGCGCATAAATCTCCCGCGCCGGCAGTATTACCATTGAGAACCATCAGTGCCGTATTGGATTTCCCCGCACCGATTCCTTCAGCAGTACCGATGGAACTGGATTGAGCGGTTCCGGTTGCCCAAGAGCATTGCGACAATACGCCCTGATATGATTCCATATAGCGCCATCTGCTGTCATCATAACCGTCGGTCTGATACGATGATGCGATATGGAAAATGACGCCGCCGCCCGGACCGGTATCGCCGATTACGAACTCCTTCCAAACCGGAAACAGATCGACATTAGAGACAATGCTGTACGTTGCGTTAAGCGCAGTGGTCGCGCCGGGGAAGAAGTTCCATCCGATGCAGCGGTAGGACGCGCCGTCGCTGTCTATTTTGAATATATTGTCACACGCGTAAGACGCGGGATTGAAAGTCGTGAACGCCGTATGGGTGAATGAAGACGGCACACTGCCGAGATTGACTCCGTCCGAATCGAATTTAACCACGCATGTTTTGAGAGTCCATTTCGCGTATAGAGTTATATTCGACGCGGGAATGGTATACGAACCGCCCGCCGTATAATTCGTGCCGCTCCCGTTTGCCGCTGTATTCCACCCGCTGAAATTGTATCCTGTGCGGGTCAATGACGTTGTAGGCAGAGTGATTGGCTTATTGTAGTTTCCCGTTATTGCCGAAGGAACGGTCCCAGTTCCGCTGTTCGCGTCAAAGGTGACGGTGTATGAATTGATGCTCCACTGCGCATACAGGATCACATCGTCCGCGGGCATGGAGAATACGGATCCTCCTTCACGCGCAGAGCCCGTTCCGTCGGATGAGGTATTCCATCCGGTGAACGAATATCCTGTTCTGGTAGGTGTAATCGCAGTTACTGTTACGGGCTTACCCGCGGCGTAACTAATGCTCACGGGAGCGGACGAAAACGAACCGCCGTTAGCATTATAACTGACCGCGTATGTTGCAGTGGTGGTGAAAGAGAACACGCTCAGCGGATTAGAAATGAGAGTGTTTCCCGCGAGGTCTTTGATCCCGCTCACCGTCGCGGTGTACTGAGTATTCAGCGCGAGTCCGCTCACCGAATAGCGTGCGGTTTTCGACGCGCCGTCGAATGACAGATATGACACGGTTCCCTCCGGGGTACCCGTAGACTTTTTCACTGTGAGCGCTGAAGCGAGAGAGGACGCGTCGATTGTTGATTCCGATAACACGATATTTATTTCAGGAGACGATGGAATATTTATCTCTCCATTCGTCGGTGAAGTTCCTGTTACTGCCGGCGGGGTATTGTCAACCGTCACGGATGTTTTGCCGACCGAATAGTAATTATTGTCGTCCTTGAAAAGCAGCCAGATCTTCTTCACTCCGTCGCCTGCTGAAAGTGTAAATTTCACTGCGCCCGCATCAATACCGCCGATATATTCATTGCCGGCGAGATTAAGAGTGATCACGCTTCCGGCGGCAGCGTACTTTGAAAGGGAGGTCATGCTCGCCGCGGGGTTTGTGATATCAGCGGATGACTCGACCACCTGATACCAGCCCGTCGCGGTCGAAGTAAACGTACAGCGTGTCATCGTATCCTTTCTCACATACGCGCTCTCGGGATTGTTCATTGTCACCGTCGCGCCGAGCTTTCCCGTTCCGACCGTAATCGAAACGCCAACGCTCGCGTCCTTGTCATCGCTGACTGTCATCCGCAGAGAAACTGGTATCCCCGCTTGGACATTCTCCACTGAGAAATACACAGAGCATCCGTCCGGAGAGACTGAAGGAAGTGTGGTGCTGCCGTTCGGTGAGCTGAATGTATAAGTCAACGGAGCTCTTTCCGGATCAAGGGCCTTGACGACACAATACGCCTTGAGACCTATTGTCACAGAATTCTTATCGATCGGATTTCCGTTTGAATCGGTGAGTATGACATTCTCGATAATTGGAGCTTTGTTCGGTACGAAATCCTGAGCATTTCCGATCGTTTCTCCGCAGGAAGCGAGTGCGACAGACGCGGTCAAAAGTATAAGTGGCAGGATAACGCTTTTTTTCATGGAAGACAACCCCTGTATCATTCTTTCTATATGTATAACTATAATAGTCCTAGTACAGGTTATATATAGCCTGATCAGGCTGAAATTTCGACCGGATTTATAATTCCGGTCATTTTTTCATTCCTCCGGAAAACAGCAATTTGAAGGAAGCTGCTTTGGTTTAATAGTTGCAGAAAAACGGCGTAACCCCTGATATGAATACATCTATGTCAGCGACGATTCTTTCTTATACACAATTCTGCTCGGGAATCATTCTCCTGCTTTTCGCGCTCATTCAGCTTGTGTACAGAAGCAAAAGCGCGATTAACTATGTCCTTTCGGCCATATTTTTCTGCATAGCTTTCACCGTCATCTATCTCTGGCTCCTGCGTTCGGGAGTGATATTGCATTGTCCCGCTTTAATCTACCATGATTTAACCGTGACATTCGCCATCGGCCCTCTGCTGCTGTTTTACATGCGGTTGATCCTCGGAACGGACACTCCTTCTGCCCGGATCATTATCCTCAACTTTATTCCGGCGGCGGTTTCGCTGGTGACGGTCATTCTCATAAATGTCTTCAGCAGTGATGCGCCGGCACACGCGGTATCCGGATCGTTCATCCCGGACTACTCTCGTAATATCGTCATCTGGTGGGGAGACAAACTGTCGAATGCCGGCATGCTGATTTACTTTTCATTATCTATTCACGCGATCAGAAAATATCTGCGCGCGAAAAGCGTGTCGGCGAATCTGGAGCTTTACTTTCTTTTCTTATACATGTTCGCCGTCATCGGCATGGCGGGAGCAATGTTCGTCTCGACGATAATATCCAGCGACGCACTGCTCTCATTCTCGGTGACCGCGCTCGCCATCCTCGGAGTACTCTATATCGTAGTAAGTTTCAGATATCCGGGATTTACCCAGAAAGCGATCCGCGAAGCGCGGGTGATGCGGATCAGAAAGATGATCGAAGACGAGAACGGGGATGATGATGCGGCAGTACTCCGCGAATTCGAAACTCTCTTACATGAAAGCAGGATTTATACGGAAGAGAAGCTCTCCCTCAATGACGCGAGCTGCATGCTCGGGGTAACACCCCATCAGCTTTCACGCATCATCAACGACATGACTGGAATGAACTTCCGCAACTATCTTAACACCTTCCGGGTAAGAGAGGCTCAAGCCCAACTGATAGAAAACCCCGGTATGTCGGTCATCGAGATTGCGTTCGCAACAGGATTCAATTCAAAGTCATCATTCAACAGCGCGTTCCTCAAAACAACGGGAGTCTCTCCGAGGGATTACCGGGCTAAAATGAAAGCGGCTGATAACTGATCACCGGAATTACTTTCATCCGGCATGAAGAACATCGGAAAGCATTTAGCCAGAAGGTCTATTTTTTGTAATTGGTTAGATTTCCGATTCTTTTTCTTTCAGTCATGGGAAGCTTTTGTGAATGGTTGTTATATGATTTTATGATATTTCCATACAGATTTATTTGATAGTTCCTATTTGGCAATTGGCTCTGTTGAGCGACATTGGCAAGAATGATATAGTGATGGTAGTTTCAGATGGGATCCTGCGCATGGGAAAGAAGGAGCAAATCGAGACTTAAGAGAAACATGGT